>Ga0326728_10002744_pt1 | contig 57463 bp, 45 predicted proteins | sample MB3enrmetagenome_FD_207602 | JGI IMG/M metagenome (GOLD analysis project Ga0326728, IMG submission 207602) | Lab enriched peat soil microbial communities from McLean, Ithaca, NY, United States - MB31MN | ecosystem: Environmental > Terrestrial > Soil > Wetlands > Peat | place: USA: New York... | reverse complement strand
CCGACGACGAACATGGGACCGTGCTGCTGTATCATGTCCATCTCCGGATGCAGGAGCTTCATCCCCAGCAGGGTTGCGGCCATGGCGCTTCCGGCGAACATGCCGAGGACGCCGAACCCGCCGAAGAAATGGAGCGGCCGGCTCATGTACTTGAGCAGGAAGCGAATGGTCATCAGGTCGAAGATGACACGGAAGGTGCGTCCGAGGCCGTAATGGCTCTTGCCGCGCTCGCGATTCACGTTGCGGATGGGAACCTCGCAGATGGACGCGCCGTACCAGATGGCGAGGGCGGGAATGAAGCGGTGCATCTCGCCGTAGAGAGGAATGTTCTGGATGACCTCGCGGCGATAGGCTTTGAAGGTGGTCCCGAAGTCGTGGATGGGGACGCCGGAGAGCCGCGCCATGATCCAGTTAGCGCAGGCGGAGGGAACGCGTCGCAGCATGAAGTTGTCCACGCGCACCTTGCGCCAGCCGGAGACGACATCGTAGCCCTCGCCGAGCTTCTCAAGAAAAGCGGGGATGTCGTTGGGGTCGTGCTGCAGATCCCCGTCCATGGCCAAAATGAACTCGCCCGAAGCGTGGTCGAAGCCAGCGGCCAAAGCTGAGGTCTGGCCAAAGTTGCGGCGTAGCTTGACGACGAGAACGCGGCTGTCGACGGCGGCGATTTCCTCCAGTAGCTTGTAGGTCCGGTCGTTGGACCCGTCGTCGACCAGAACCATCTCAAAGGAGTCGCCCACCAGCTCCATGACTTGCTTGAGGCGCGCGTACAGGATGGTTACATTTTCTTCTTCATTGTGAAATGGGACAACAATCGAGTATTTCGCCATCTTGCTCCTTTAGATACCAATTCATAGCGCGAGATTACTCCGCCACGCGCAAAAACCCGCTTGCTCGTCTCCATGGCCCGGATGCGCAAGCCGAAGCCAGAAGGGAACCTGCCCGAGCAGCGTCTCCATCACCGCTCCAATTCGTCGAGCATTGCCTGCATCTCGCTGAGGGCATGACTGTTACCGTCGCGTGCGGCGCACGCGATGCCAGCCTTCAGGCGCTCCATCGCCTCAGGCTTTCTGCCCGCGCCCGCCAGCGCTTGCGCGGCCATAAAATAACCGGGTGTGTAATCAGGAGCGATGGCCAAGAGTGTTTCAAATTCAGACAATGCCGCGGCCGTTTCGCCCCGGCTGACCAATTCCATTGCGATTCCGTACCGGGCAAAACGGTTCTTTGGGTCCAGCGCCACGATCTCTTTGAGCCGCTCAATTTTATCCATCTTGCTTATCCATCTCGCTCGCATCCGCACCCGATTCCGTTCACCGGGCCGCTGGGAGACTTGCGCAATTGGCGTGGATTGCCGAAACTGGAACAGGATGCCTGAGCGGAATTCCCGGGCCGATCCTGCCGCCAGTTCTATTGTAGCTGGCCGGAGATGAAGACGGCGGGAAGAAACCGCAAAAGGCGAATGGAGTGGAGGCGCATGAGCAGCCAAGAGACTCCTCCGATGGTGCGCACGGTGGCGAGCACGCAGTCGGAGATGACAGAGATAGTCCTGCCCAACGACACCAACGTGCTGGGCAAACTGCTGGGCGGGCGATTGATGCACTTCATCGATTTGACGGGCGCAATGGCGGCGCACCGGCATTCGCGCTCGCACGCGGTGACGGCGTCGATGGATCACATCGACTTTATCCAGCCGGTGCACCTTGGCGATGTGGTGATGCTCAAGTCGAGTGTGAACCGGGCGTTTACGACGTCGATGGAAGTGGGCGTGAAGGTCTTTGCGGAAAACTATCGGACAGGCGCCGTGGTGCACGTGGCCAGCGCTTACCTTGTGTTTGTGGCTGTGGACGAGCACGGGCGCTCGCAAAAGGTTCCGCAACTGATGCCGGAGACGCCGGACGAACTGCGGCGCTATGTAGACGCGTTGCGCCGGCGCGAACACCGCGAGCGCGAAAGCACTCGCCGCAAAGATGAAAAGAAAGACACAGCCGCGCTGTCCGAGGCCCAAGAGAAACGCTGACAAGCAGGACTTTTCAATCAATAAGAATCCAACAAGGAGCAATGAAAAACGATGGCGCATTCCCATGCCATGCCTTCGCCGGTGGCTTTGCCCGGCGTCTCAAAGATCATCGCTGTAGGTTCCGGCAAAGGCGGCGTAGGCAAAACCACGATAGCCGTCAACCTGGCCATCGCGCTCAGCAAGTTCGGCCAGCGCGTGGGCCTGATGGACGCCGACGTGTACGGGCCCAACGTTCCGCTCATGATGGGCTCGTCGCAATCGCCGGCGGTTGGCCCCGGCAACATGATTGAACCCAACATGACGCACGGCGTTAAGACCATTTCCATCGGGTACATTTCGCCCGGGGACAAGCCGCTGGTGATGCGCGGACCGATGCTGCACCAGATTGTCAGGCAGTTTTTGCAGCAGGTGAACTGGGGCGAGCTGGATTACCTGGTGGTGGATCTGCCGCCGGGAACGGGGGACGTGGCCATATCGCTGGTGCAGACCGTGCCGCTGACGGGAGCGATTGTGGTGTCGACACCCAGCGACGTGAGTCTGGAGGACGCGCGCAAGGCTTTAGAAATGTTTGCCCAGGTAAACGTGGAGGTGCTGGGGATTGTGGAGAACATGAGCCACTTCACATGCCCGCATTGCCTCAAGGAGATTGACATCTTTTCGCGCGGGGGCGCGGAGCGCACGGCGAAACAATTCAACGTGCCGTTTCTCGGGGCGATTGAGCTGATTCCGGCGATTCGCGAGGGCGGGGATCGTGGACTGCCGGTGGCGCTGGCCGGGCCCAAGAGCCCGCATGCGGCGGCGTTCTTTGCCTTGGCGGAAAAAGTGATGGAGCAGGCCGAGCAGGCGGCCGCGTCGGCTAGCGACGTCATCGAGATCCGCTAACAAAAAAGCGGGGCTTGCGCCCCGCTTTCGCATTCATGGCTGATGAATTACCGCCAATGGCCCTCGATCAGGACCCAGCCGTCGCCACGATGTTCCCAGCGATGGGCTTCCCAGACGGCGCCGGGATGCGGCGGGCGCGCCCAATGGCCGTGGACCCAAACGTAGCGGTGGCCATTCCAGCGGTGATAGCCATCGATCCACACCCATCCTTCGTGCGGCGGACGGTCGTGCGCTTCGTAAACGGGCGCGGGCGGCTCTACGCGAACCACAACCTGAGCCATCATGGCTGCGGGCGCCATGCAAAGAGCAAGCAGGGCTGACAGAATAAATTTCTTCACCGGATTTGTATCCTCCATGTTTTGAGAGATTACGGGATCATGCGACTGTCCCGGACGACCACAGCGGAATCCGAGCAGATGCACCCAAAAGCACGTCCTTCAAGTGGCTTTTTCCTCAAGAAAAAGCCACCCGTACGAAATCCAAGTGGGCACTGGTGCCCGGATTTCGCTCTCTTGATATGAACTCGTGCTTGCGCGAATAGTTGCCTTGAAAACGGGAAAAACGTGCGAGGAAAATTTACCTCATAGGTGGTTGCGATGGCGATACCATTCTGCGAACAGATGAAGGCCTTGCAAATTTATGGGTTAAACCGTCAGGCCGGAGGCTGTTCGTTTTCCCTGGGATCCTAGAGCGGAACCAGAGTAAGCGTGCCCTTGCGTTTAGTCGTGAAAGGTGGCTTTTTCTTGAGGAAAAAGCCACTCAACTGACGTGCTTTCGGGGTAAATCTACTCTGGGTCCGCTGTAATCGCTCTTTTTGGGAGCAAAGAGGTTGCCCAACCGCTGGATCTGCGCGCCCACGCCGCGCAACTTCTCTTCGATGCGCTCGTAGCCGCGGTCCATGTGGTAGACGCGATCCAGAATGGACTCGCCGTCGGCGACCAGCGCGGCCAGCACCAGCGAGGCGGAGGCGCGCAGATCGGAGCACATGACAGCGGCGGCGGAAAGCCGAGCCGGCCCGCGCACCGTCGCGGAGTTGCCATCCACTTTGATGTCGGCACCCATGCGCACCAGCTCCTGCACGTGCATGAAGCGGTTCTCGAAGATGTTTTCGCATACCAGGCTGACGCCTTCGGCCTGCGTGGCCAGAGCCATGAATTGCGCCTGCATATCGGTGGGATAGCCGGGATACTCCTGGGTGGAAAGATCGGCCGAGCGCAGCCGCGTGGCGGCGCGCACACGGGCGGCATCGGGGCCGAGCACATCGACACGCACGCCGGTCTCGCGCAGCTTTTCGATCACGGCCCCCAGGTGAGACGTATTGCAGTTGGCCACGATCAGATCGCCGCCGGTGATGGCGCCGGCCACCAGAAAGGTTCCCGCTTCGATGCGGTCGGGGTTGATGCGGTAGCGCGCGCCGTGCAGGCTGGGCACGCCGCGCACGCGGATAGTCGCTGTGCCGGCGCCGCGAATCTCTGCGCCCATGGCGGTGAGCAGAGCGGCCAGGTCCACGACCTCCGGCTCTCGCGCGCAGTTCTCCATCAGCGTGTCGCCCTCGGCCAGGACAGCGGCCATCAGCAGATCTTCAGTGCCGGTGACGGTGATCTTGTCAAAGACAATGTGCGCACCTCTCAAGCGATTGGCGCGGGCCTCAAGGTAGCCGTGCTCCTGAGCGATGACGGCGCCCATCTTTTCCAGGCCTTTGATGTGCAGATCGATGGGACGGCCGCCGATGGCGCAGCCGCCGGGCATGGCGACGCGGGCCATGCCGGCGCGGCCGATGAGGGGCCCGAGAACCAGCGAGCTGGCGCGCATGGTTTTTACGATTTCGTAGCGGGCAACGGGATCGGAGAGCGAGCGGCAACTGATGGTGACGCGGTCGTGCGACTCGCCTTCCAACCCCGGAGACGACGAACTGTCCACGGGGACCCCGCGCGCAGGCAGCTCTACCTCAGCACCCATCGAGGCCAGCAAACGACGCTCGGTCTCGATGTCGCGCACTTGAGGAACGTTTTCGAGCGTGACCTCCTCTTCGGTGAGAATGGCCGCAGCCATGCACGGCAGCGCCGAGTTCTTGGCGCCAGAGACGCGAATGGTGCCGACCAGCGGATTGCCGCCGCGAATGACGAACTTGTCCATAGAAATGCGAGCTTCTTGCTTTTAGCCGCCAGCTTTTAAGTGTAAATGCGCAGCGTTGTGGCGGCGCGAGATGCGTGGTCAGGCGGGGCTGGAAAGTAGTTCGTGCACAAAGAGAGCGTGGTCGAGTTGGTACTGGAGTTCGGAGACCTTCACCCGGCCTTCCTCCGTTTGAGGAGTTGAGACGATTTCCCGCGAAAGTTTCGCAATTTTGAATTTGGCGCTGGCTTTCATCTGGAGGAGCATAAAGCCACAATGCCAATTCGTACGCCGATCAATGTCGCCATTCTCGAGCCAGTTGAGAGCCATGCAGGAGGGACAACCAGACACGAAAGGGCACGCCACGCAAGGAGATGGCTCCGCCTTTCTAACCTCGTCCCATGTCTTGGGCGTGAAAACCAGAGGGCCGGCATATGTTCGGCCAGTTGAGACTGGGACGAAGCGGTGGCAAGGCAAAGGGTTGCCGTCGACGTCGTAGCAGATCATAGGACCGCCGGAACCGCACCATCTTGGAAATTCTGCATCGTCGCCCTTCGCGAACACTCTCTCGAACGAAAGATCGATGAGCCGCGACGGCTCCAGATGGGGATGTTGGAGATAGAATTGAATCAGGGCCTCCAACTGATCCGAAAACTGTGCCATAGATGAATCCAGATGATCGCCCCAGATGTTTTCGAAGGGGACGTTGGCGCCAATTTTGTCGAACCCCATGGCATGGATTTCAGCGATTCCATCGGCAATCATGGAAATGGTGTCTGGACTGATGGTCATCTTGGCCCTCTTTTCGAACCCCATCCGTGTGCAGCGTTCGAGCGCCCAGGGCACATGCCGTACCATGCTGTCGTAAGAGTCGCAGCGATTAAGGTTGTGCGCGGTGCGTGTGCCATCTATGCTGAAGCCGAACGCCACGCACGAGTGACGGTCCAGCCACGCTTTGATCTCGTCAGTGAACAGGGTGCCGTTCGTCGTGAAAGAGAACGCGAACTTTTTCGGCCATCTCTGGCTGTGAACGTACTCAACCAAAGAAACGATTACGTCCCAAACGAGAAGCGGCTCTCCGCCAATGAAGTCAAAATCGACCGTCTCATGGGGCCCCTCCTCATGCATGTGGCGGGCGGCGATTTCCTTCGCAGTAGCGACAGACATAGCGCGCGAGGACCGCTCGGCGCGAACCTCATAGCAATACGAGCAGCGCAAATTGCACCGGTCCGTAAGGTGCAGCTGGACCGTTCGAGTATTGAGCCGCTCTGCCATGAAAAGGACTAGTTGAGCGAGGTGGCGCAACGGCCGGTGCAAGTACCGCTGCAAGTACCGCTGCAACTACCGCTGCAATTATTGGCGCAGACGCCCGAGCAACCACCGGTGCAAGTACCGCTGCAACCACCGGAGCAACTACCGGAGCAGGAGCCGGAACATTGGTCGCATTGGGCGCGCCCACCTTCGCTGAAGCCTCCGCCCGGCTGCTGGGGCTCAGCTTCCAAGGCGTGGGAATCAAGTGCCGCGCCTTGGATTTGACGCGCACGCTGGGCAGCTTCCACATCTCCTGAACTGAGCGTTAAGCTGGAGGCCAGCAGTTTGCGGCTTGCGGGGGTCAGCAGGAGAGCGACAGCTCCGCCAACGTGGATTGCGCTGCGGAGAAACTGCCTACGATCGGCAGCCGCCTCGTTGCGCGGTTCTGTCTCACCGCTCCGGTCCGTCTTCATATTCGACCTCTTTCATTGGAGATGCACCGAAATGCCCGGGAAACTCGCATCTCGCCGGCCTGCTACCGGCGGGACCAGTCTGCTTTATACGTCAAAAAATCGTCTGTGACCGTCGTCACATCGACACGGCAGACTGCGAGCGTTGCTGGAAAAATCGTAGGGCCAGACGCCGGAAGGACGGGGCGCGTGAAATGGCGCGAGAGCACGCGGTCAGGAACCTAATTTCCGGTTGGAGCTGCGGCGACGAGACTGAGCGGCTGGCTCAACGTGAACAGCAGGACGGTGCCGTTTTCCAGCGTGGCCTGCGGATGGCTAATGAGCAGGTGAGCTGTGATGACGCCCGCGCCGATGATGGTTCCGGCCAGCGCGCCGCCGGGCCCGCCGAGGATGGCTCCCGTGACTGCGCCCGCTCCAACCGCAGCGCCGTATTCGATGCCGTCTTTCTTGAGGCGCGAGCCGGGCGTGATGACGCCCTCGCTGCCAACGCGGTTCCCGGAGCCGGGAGCACTGGTGATCTGGGCATACAGCTGGAAACGCGAGCCGTCGGCCAGAATCACCGTCTCAGGGCGCAGGCGCATGGAGCCGTGGCCGCCAGCATGGCCGCTCGAAACCCCGACCACGGCGCCGTCGATCTCAGCGCCGGCGGGAATCAGGACCTGGCCGTCCTGGACCACGTCGGAGGCAACGCGCGTGCGGAACCGATCGCCGCTCCGGCTGTCGGCCGTGGAGAGGCGATCGAGCAAGCGAACGCGGATGGTGGTTCCTTCGCCGAGCGTGCCTGGAGGCAACGGCGCAGGATGCACAATGTCACCATCGGGATCGTTCATGTACGCGCGCTGATTCAGGTCGGGCTGTGCAGACGTGTCAGGCGCCACCTGCACGATGCCGTCGTCTGTACCGTCGCCCGGCGCTGGTGCGGGGTAGCTCTGAGCCCCGTTGCTCTGAGATCGACTGGCTGGGACCTGTTGCGTTTGGGCGGCAGGTTGCTGCTGCGCACTTTGCACGTTCGCGGGTTTCCCGGGTGCAGGCTTGGGCGCAGGCGCAGGCTGCGGCTCAGGTGTGGTGATCGTGTCGTCGGAAGGAGGATTGGAAGTTCCCTCATAGGGGCTCGTCTGACTTGACTGAGCTGTCAACGCGGCCGCGGTCGCGGCCAACAGAGCGTACACAAAAATAGTTCGCTTCATCCCGATCTCCTTTTCGTGAGCAAAGCTCTCCCTGACTGCTTTGACCCGGCTGGGGCCGAAAAGTTCCTGGCGCTCTGTCTCTGCCAGCGTAAACCCCTCCAAGATAAGCGTAGCGCCGCATCGGGGAGGGCTGGTTTGCCGCTTCGGCCAAGGGTGCCTAAGGCGGTAAGAATCAACATCGTTACCCTTCCGGTCTCGCCGCCACGGCTTTTCAGCGCGTGACAGCAGGCACAGGGGCCGTGTAAGGCGGTTTGCTAGAATCCGAAGGGATAGAGGCACATTTTCGCGGGACGGTGAGGTGGTTTTTGTGCACGCGCAGGGGCTTTTGAATACCATTCAAAGCGCCGCCGGAGATGCTCTTGCCGTGGGTCGCCGTCCCCAGTTGCCCCAACCATTGAACGGCCGGCTGCAGCACCACATTGTGAGGAGCGATATGACTGAGATTGTTGCCATTCGTGCCCGCGAAGTACTCGACTCGCGCGGCAATCCGACCGTGGAAGCGGACGTGATTCTGGAAAGCGGCGCCATGGGCCGCGCCATTGTGCCTTCGGGCGCTTCGACCGGAGAGCATGAGGCCGTGGAGTTGCGCGACGGCGACAAGAGCCATTACCTCGGCAAGGGCGTGCTCCAGGCCGTGGAAAACGTTGAAACCGTAATCGGGCCGGAGCTGGAAGGGATGGACGCGGCCAACCAGCGGCTGATCGACCAGACGATGATTCAGCTCGACGGCACGCCGAACAAGGGCAGGCTGGGCGCCAACGCAATTCTGGCCGTTTCCATGGCCGCGTCGCGCGCCGTGGCGCAAACGCTGGAGGTTCCGCTGTATCGCTATCTCGGCGGCGTGAATTCGAGCGTGCTGCCCACACCGATGTTGAATGTACTGAATGGCGGCGCGCACGCCGACTCGAACGTGGATTTTCAGGAGTTCATGATCATGCCTGTGGGCGCTTCAGCGTTCAGCGAAGCGCTGCGCTGGGCGGCCGAAACCTTTCACACGCTCAAAGGCGTGCTGAAGAAGAAGGGCTACAACACGGCGGTTGGCGACGAGGGCGGATTTGCTCCTTCGCTCAAATCGAACAGCGAGGCGGTTGAACTGATTCTCGAAGCCATCGAGGCGGCCGGCTACAAGCCCGGTGAACAGATCGCCATTGCGCTCGATCCCGCATCGAGCGAGTTCTACGACAAAGAGAAAAATAAGTACGTTTTCAAGAAGGGCGATAAGAGCGAGCTGACCAGCGCGGAGATGGTGGGTTTCTACGACAACTGGATGCGCCAGTATCCTATCGTCTCGCTCGAAGACGGCCTGGCCGAGGACGACTGGGAGGGCTGGCGCATCCTGACCGACAAGCTGGGCGGACGCATTCAGTTGGTGGGCGACGACATCTTTGTCACCAACGTGAAACGTTTGCAACGCGGCATCGAGGAGGGCGTGGCCAATTCGATTCTGATCAAGGTGAACCAGATCGGCACCGTCACCGAGACGCTGGAAGCGATCGACCTGGCCCGGCGCTACGGATACACATCCGTGATTTCGCACCGTTCGGGCGAAACCGAGGACACGTTTATCGCTGACCTGGCCGTGGCCACCGGCGTGGGACAGATCAAGACAGGCTCGGTAAGTCGCACCGACCGCATAGCCAAGTACAACCAGTTGCTGCGCATCGAAGAGGAGCTCGGCTCTGGCGCAGTGTATCTGGGACTGGAAGGCTTGAACTACAACGACTAAGTTGCGTTCGTCGACTCATCGCTGGATGTCATCCCGAGCGAGCGTAGCGAGTCGAAGGACCTGCGGTTGCTGTTAACCGTCTCCTCTCGAGGCAGAATCTCCTGAAGTGGAATTGCCGTGGGCCCGCCGTGACCAATGCCAGGCCCACAATCCAGCGCACGACGTGCCGGTAATCAGCGCAGGAAGCCAGGTGAATGACAGGTTGGCTTCCCCGTCGCCACGGGCAAACAGCGCTGGGAAGATGCATCCGAAAAGGCCTCCGAGGAGGATAGCTGCGCTGATGAACATAGCTCGATTGGCAACAAACGGGAGTTTCGGTAGAATCCAGCCGCCGAGAAATCCCAGGCAGAAACTGAACGGTCCAGCGACCGAAAATGCGGTAATGCCAGCGGCTGCAAGGGAACCGATGAACCCACGCAGCGAAAAGCGGTGCGCCATCAGCGAAAATGTCACCGCATAGTAGAGCGCCACGCTGATCGTACAGAACGCCACAGAGAAAAACGCTGCGACAGTTGCTCGCTTCATCTCCGGCCCCTTTCCCGACCTAGGTTTCCGATTATTCCCCCCGGCTGTATAGATTTACTTTATCTTCTTTTGAATTCTGAGAAGTTAGTGCGGGGTTGTGCGGATTGCAAGAATTACGATCAAGGTAAATTTTGGCAATTTATGGGATAAGTCGAAAAGCAACCGCAGGTCCTTCGGCTCGGTCGCCGCGGCGCCCTCGCTCAGGATGACAGCTCAATTATTTATCTATCTTTCTTTTCGATGGCCGCAGGGGGTGTCGGGCGACAGTTAGGCCGAGATGCCGCCGCTATCGAAGGCCTTCGCCTCAGCGGCGCTGCGCCCCGAAATCCAGTGCCAGAAGCGGGAGGGCCAGTTGGGGTCCATGCATGGCCGCTCGATGAGCAAATAGAAGGCCAGCGAAATCAGCAGGACCGGAAGAGCAGTAACCAGAAGCTGAATGGCGTAGTTGGCGAGAAAATCAAATCCCGGAACTATCGCATAGCGTGTGCCCTTGAACACGACCGCGATCATTTGCAGGTGCATGAGGTAGATGGAATAGCACATGCCGCCGATGGTCGCTATCCACGGGTTCGAGAAAAAGCGGCGCAGCAGGACGCCGCGCACAGCGGCCATGAACAGCAACGCCATGGTCCAGGGCATGACGATGTGCGTATTGACGAAGGTGCGCGTCATGCCAAAAGTTAAAACCAATCCGGCGAGCCCGGCCGCATCCAGGAAAAGCGACGGGCGGATGCGATCGCCGTCGACGATATAGATGTCAGCCATCAGCAGTCCCATGAGGAAAAACTGGGCGTAGAACAGGATGCTGAGGTTTGCGCGACCACCGTCTGCGATGGGAAATTGGGCAAGACTGATGCCGGCGACGAGGACGGCCATGAGAACACGGCGCAGCAAGGCGCCGCGGATGCGATAGAGCTGCATGAACAGCGGCGCGGCGAGATAGAACTGAATTTCGACCTCAAGACTCCAGGAAATGGGATTGATGGGGGTCAGCTTCCCGTAAACGATGGAGTGCAGATACACCGCCGTGACGGCGGCGTGACGCAGCATTTCCGCTGTGATCTGGTGCGAGTAGATGACGATGATGCCCACAAAGAGAAGCACGGAGAGCAGATAAGGGGGCTCGAGGCGCGTAACACGGCGCATGAAGTACTTGCGCAGGGAAACCGTTCCAGCTCCTTTGAGAAAGTGCCGGGCAAACGGAAGAGCAAGCACGAAGCCGCTGATGATGAAGAAGAGACTGACGCCGCAATTGCCATTGGCAATCGGCCAGAAGAGACCTGCGTAGCGGGGCTCAACGGAAATGATCCGGCCGGAGCGGTTCTCTAGCTCTCCTAACATGTGGTAGAGCAGCACGCTCATGATCGCGACAAAACGCAGCCCATCGATCTCCGGGATCCATCGGCCATCGCGGGTCACCCGGCGAATGCGGTCGAGAAGCATAAGGTGTTCGTAGTTTATAACGGATACATGCCCGTTCCTAAGCGTCCACTTGTGCTGACCATCCTCGACGGATGGGGTTATCGCGCAGAAACCGCGAACAACGCGATTGCGCTCGCGCGCAAGCCCGCCTACGACAAGCTGCTGCGCGAGTTTCCCAACACGCTGATCCGCGCATCGGAACACTTTGTGGGATTGCCCGACGGGCAGATGGGCAACAGCGAGGTGGGTCACCTGAACATCGGCGCGGGACGCATTGTGCAGATGGACATTACGCGCATCGATGCGCTGATTGCGTCGGGAGAGTTCCAAAAGAATCCGGCAATCGTCGCGGCCATGGAGCGGGCGCGCGAGGGCGGGCGGCAACTGCACCTGTTCGGCCTGGTCTCGGACGGCGGCGTGCACTCGCATCAGGAGCATCTCTACGCGCTGCTGCGCATCGCGCGCGAGCACGGCGTGGAGCGGGTATTTGTGCACGCATTTATGGACGGCCGCGACACCGGGCCGACCTCCGGAGCCGGCTACATTGCGGCGCTCGAACAGAAGATGCGCCAGTACGGCGTGGGCAAGGTGGCGACCATCAACGGCCGCTACTACGCGATGGACCGCGACCGGCGCTGGGAGCGCGAGCGCAAGGCCTTCGATGCGATGGTGAACGGCAAGGCCGAAGGCGGAGCGTATCCTAATGCCGCGGCTCGCATCAAGGAGTGCTACAACGGCGGAACGACCGATGAGTTTCTGATTCCCTTTGTCGTGTCCGATGCGGCGGGCAAGCCGCTGGGGCAGATTCGCGACGACGATGTGTGCATCAACTTTAACTTTCGCGCCGACCGCGCGCGGCAGATTACGCGCGTGCTGGCGCGCGAGAGCGGATTGAACAAGCAGGGAGGCCGCGACCTGGAAGGCTGGGAGACCCTCGACCAGACGATTCCCCGCTCCGAAATCCCGAAAAAACTGCACTACGTGTGCATGACGCAGTACGACAAGCTCTACGAGCTGCCGCTGGTTATTCTTCCGGAATCGATGGACAACATTCTGGCCAACGTGCTGGCGCAAAACCATCTGCGCAACCTGCGCGTGGCCGAGACGGAGAAGTTCGCGCACGTGACGTACTTTTTCAACGGCGGCATCGAAACGCCCTTCCCCGGCGAGGAGCGCATTCTGATTCCTTCGCTGAAGGTGGCGACCTACGATCTGGCGCCGGAGATGCGCGCTGAAGCCATCGGCGACACGTTGGTGAATGCGGTGAACGACACCGCATTCGACTTGGTCGTGGTGAATTTTGCCAATGCCGACATGGTGGGCCATTCGGGCAAGCTGGAGCCGACCATCAAGGCCATCGAGGCCGTGGACGCGCAACTGGGGCGGATCTATAAGGCGATCAAGGAGAGGAATGGCAGCTGGCTGATCACGGCCGACCACGGCAACGCCGAGATGATGGTGGACCCGGTGACCGGCGGCCCGCACACGGCGCATACCACCAACCCGGTACCGCTGATCTATGTCGCAGAAGAGGCCAATCACTACCGTCTTCGCAACGACGGCGCACTGCGAGACATTTCACCTACTCTGCTGGCCATTCTCAATCTTGCCGAGCCGAAGCAGATGACGGGCGGAGATTCGCGAGTGCCGCTGGCGCAGTAGAGCTCAGCCTCACAGAGCTGGAAATCATCCTCACGCCTCTCGAAGCAACATACGAGGGACGACGGCAACACCAACTGACCCATTGATGAAACACGCTGTAGTCATTGCTTTATGCGTGGTTAGGTTTGCGAACCCCCAGGTGTCCTGAGAGAATGAGTGGGTTGCCAAGACACAATCCAGCGTGCGGCGAAACTTGAGCATTTTCGGAATTTGTGTAGACCGAAAGCACGTTCTCAAGTGGCTTTTTCCCCAAGAAGAAGTCACCTTTCACGGCTCTCAAAAAGCCTATATGTGTTCCGAGAATGCTCTAATCATGTCCTGCAAGAAAGTGAGTGGAAAATGAGAATGGAGCGCATTGCGATCCATATAGCTTCTGTTTGTCTGCTGTTGGTTTCCTGGGCTGTCACCGCCGGGGGACAGGCGCCGGCTCCAGGCGCCCCAGGTGGAGTTCCGAAGAGCCCGGATATTAAGTTTGAACCTTTTGTGGTGATCGATGATGGAGTTTATCGGTTGGAAAACGCCGGCAAAGGAACACTGAACGGCACAGTAACGAACAGCGTTGCAAAGAACATCAAGATCACTTCAGCAGAGGGACATCTAAATACCATCTACGTAACTGGGAAGAAATCCAACTTCACGGTAGCAGATTCGACGATTGAGACTTCCGGCAACGGCGGTGACGACTTTATGGGCATTGGCGCAGCGATCATGTCGGACCACGGCGCGACGACGGTGGTGAGAAACGTCAAAGTGGTTACGCATGGCACGATCCGGCCCGCCATAGTGAATACCGGTGATGGCGTGATGAAGGTCTACGATTCCACCTTCCACGTCTATGGCGGCACGCTGCCTGCCGATTATAAGCCGGTGATCGGCGGCGGCATGATGGAGCCTCCGGCGCCGCTGCTGATCCATGGCACGGCCCGCGCGGTGCTCACGATGGGCAAGGCCAGGACCTATTTTTACAACACCACGATCATCGCCGAGGGCTGGGGTGGTTTTTCAACCGACGCTGCCGCCGATGCCTATGCCGAGTGCAACCAATGCGATATCCAGGTGAACCAGAGCGGCTACGGCGCCTACTCCGACCACGGCGCGCGCGTGGTGATCAACGATTCCAGGCTGAATTCGGCCAGCTATGGCGGTGTGATCGCGGGAGAAGCCCAGATGGACTTCAATAATGTGACCGGCGGAGAAGGCGCGCATGTGGTGATGATTCACAGCGTGATGGCCAAGACCGAAGACATCTCCCACCTGAACATCAAAGGCGGAAAGCTGTTCTCTGACTACGAAGCGCTGCTGATCAAGAGCGCCAATGCCGACATCAATCTTGAAGGCGCCGATCTGTCTTCGAAGCTGGGCACACTGATTCATGCGCGCATGAACGAAGACCGCATGGCGACCAAGGTGAATGGCGCAAAGGTCACCGGCGTGCGCATCACCCTGAAAGACGAGAGGCTCGAAGGCAACATCGCCAATGACGATACCGAGCGGGCAATGACGCTGACCTTCAAGAATTCCACGCTGAAGGGCGCCATCAAGAATGCCATCTTGACTCTCGATGCCTCGAGCAAGTGGACTGCGACTGCGGATTCCAGCGTTACGCTCTTCGGCAACGTGGCAGTGGCCAGCATCGATGCTCCCGCCGGCGTCACGATTACCGCAGCGGCGGGTACGGACTGCGCATTGAAGGGCAGCTATAAGCTGGCGGGCGGCGGTGCGCTGATCGTCAGTGCGAACTGAGGAGCCTCTGATGAAGCAGGTAATTTTCGGCGCACATCGAAACGGGGTTTCAGTCGTCGGATGCCACAGATCTCGCCTCTGAGACCTGGGATAGCACGAAGATCAACCGTTACGCCGCCGCCGGACCAGCTTGCGGAGGCTCCTTAGCCGCCGCAGCCGGTGCACTCGCTGCAGCCCCGGTGTCGAGCTTGCGCATCAGGAGCGCCGCCAGCCCTTCCAGAACGCCGCTGCCTGAACCACCGCCGCCGGCAACCAGGATATTGGGCACGAAGGGAACTGCACTCTTGACCAGAGAATCGATGGCGTTGACGAGCGCCGTGGATCCCTGCCCAAGCGCCGCAACCTGTTTTTGATAAGCCTCGGCGCGGGCCAATCCCACCGCCCTCACCTGGGCTCCCTGGGCAGTGCCCGTCCGCTCAATGTAGGTGGCGTCGCCATCGGCCTCGGCTTTGCGCGCCTCGGCATTGTTCTTCTTGATGTCCACGCCGACCGCCGACTGCGCCAGTTGCGCCTGCATGTCGGCGGTGCCGCGGGCCTTCTCTGTCTCAATGCGCTGATCCTGCGCCGAGCGCTGCATCTTGAATGTCGCCACCTGCTGGTTGGCGATTTCCCGCTCCGTGAGCACCGTGACCAACTGCGCCGGGTAAACCACGTCCTGGATGTAGACGCCCCGCGTCTCGATCTCATACTCGGCGAGCTTCCTTTGGATGTAGTCCATCGCCTCTTCCTGAACCACCTGGCGCGTCTGGATAAACTTGATGGCTTCCATGCCGCCAATCTTGTCGCGGAAGAGGTTGCCGACGGCCGCCTGCAAGACTTCGTTGACCAGGTTCTCCATGGACCCAACCATGGAGATGACCCGCGGCGCCTTGGTGTCGGGAACATGAATTAACACTTGAAGATCGATGGAGAAGACGAAGCCCTCATTGCTTTTAGCGATGATGGGCTCAAGGCGCGCATCGAGGCCGTGCGCGCCGGTTACGTCCTTGGCCCAGTCCAGCTTGAGAATGGCCGTGAGCACGACCTTGGCGTCGTATATTCGGGGATTGATAGGGTATTTGCCGGTGCGCAGGGCCTCCTGCCAGATGCCCTGATGTCCGGGCCGCACCAGGCTGCCGAACTTGAAGTCCGCGCCGGAGGTGTCCTGCGTGGGCAATCCAACGTAAGCCTTGATCACGGCCACCTGGCCCTGCTCGACAACCAGCATCGGCACCTGCTCCACGCGCACCAGGAACGGGTTCAGGTTGTATGCGCCGTAGAGAAGCGGGTCGTGCTGCAGGCCGATCTTGCCGCCGGCATCCATGAATTTCTGGAAGTCCTGATAGTTGTTGTGCAGGTTGTTTTTGCTGCCAAGGATCAGGCTCATCAGCTGGGCATCCGTGGTGCCCCCCTGCTTCTCCATCTCCTCCACGTCGGCAAATGTACCCAGCCGGCTGGCGATGGCGCCTGCCGGCAGCGGTTCGCCCTCCTGCGTGGTGACGATCCCGATCATGTCCATAACTTGTCCGCCATCGCAAGGCTTGGGCGAGATGCGCGTGACGTCGAGCTGAATCTCTTGCAGCCCGAAGGCTTGAAACGTCAGGCCGCCTTGCTTGAACGCTATCCATCGGTACTCTTCTGAAACCGGCACGCCGAAGACACGGGGCTTGGTGATGACCAGGAAGGCGATGGGGTGAACTGGAGCCAGGGTTCCCGGCGACAAAACCGGCCGTTGCACGCCTTTCTGCCCGCCTTTGGCGACGAAGGTTCCGAGATCGCTGAAGTTGCCGAATTCGGGCTTGTAGATGCCCGATTTTGCGCCGATCGGCGTCGGCTCGCCCACCTGAGCGATGACCACGCCGATCTGTCCGGCGGGCACCTGCACCCACGGATGTTTGGTTACGGCGTAGACCAGGACAAATTTGAAGCGGAGGCCGGGCATGAGCAGCTCGGCCTGGTATCCGGCCTCGCCGTTGAAGGCCACTGGGTTGTTGCCGGGCAGCTTGGCTCCAAAGCGCTTGCGCACCAGTCCGATTTGCGTGGGACCGATGCTGTAAATTGACTTGAAAACGAGCGCAACTAAGAAAATGACGAGTGCGATAACGAGCACACCGATCAGAGATGAAAGAGACGCTGTGTCAAACATGCTTCCTCCTGCCCAGCTCTCGTTCCTGTTTCAGCCCTTGTTACGTGGAATATACCTGGGAGGTTCCAGAGTACTCCTGCCAGGCGTGAATGGCGCAAGTTTTGTGAGATGGACCGCGCTGGCGATCGTTGCGCTCGTGACGGAGGAACGGGCCGGAATTGAAGCTTACGGCGGTTCTCCAATTCCTGTGGAGTTATTGGATCGTGCAGTGTGGCGTTTTCTTAAGGGAAAACGCCATTTGACCGCATCGGCTTCCCTCAACACCAATTGGAGAACCTCTATAGGCAAAGCATCCCGGAGGGATGCAGGGAAAGTAGCCCAGGATGGAATGCGCTGGGCGGCTATCGTGCTCCTGACGAAGGAGCGGGCCGGAATTGAGGCTTAGGCAAAGCATCCCGGAGGGATGCTGGGAAAGTAGCCCAGGATGGAATGCGCTGGGCGGCCATCGTGCTCCTGACGAAGAAACGGGCCGGAATTGATGCTTAGGCAAAGCATCCCGGAGGGATGCTGGGAAAGTAGCCCAGGATGGAATGCGCCATCCGTCCGGCGGATGGCGGATGGAATCCTGGGAAGAAGCGCAAAACAACCCATCAGCCCCGTAGGGGCGACGGGATCGTGCCACAGCTGAGTTCTGCAAACCGAGTTCTCACACAAACTCTACAGTGCAGATGCGGAATCCGCGCCGCTGCAAAACGCCGATTTATTCAGAAGCTTTGCGCCTGCAACTGTTCCACAATTGCTGCACCCCGGAACCACTACCGCCAAGGTGGCTTTTCCCTAAAGAAGAAGCCACCTTGCACGGCGCCAGAGAGGGCACGTAAATTGTGGAAAGGCTCTATAGAGTGCTTCCGCACCCGGGGTTCACGCCTTTTTTCTCGAACAGCTCTGCGCCCCCGCACCCAGCTCAACCTCCAAGCACAACACATCACTTCCGAAAAGCGTTTGTAGATTCAAATGCCGCTCCGAAGGAACTGCCACAAACGGCAGCGGCGCCCAGTTTGCACTGGGCGCCGCTCCTTTTTCCGCTCGGATCGTCCGTCCGAGGCTGAGGCTAGAAGAGGATCTTCGCCGAGAACAGCGCGTTAAACGGTTCGCCCGGACCGACACCGGGATTGCCGACGAAGGCGCCGATGGTGGAGTAGAGCTGTCCAGTTTCACTTGTGGTGGGGAAACCCATCGGGGCGAAATTGGTGCGGTTGAAGATGTTGAACATATCGGCGCGGAATTGAACGCTAACAGATTCGCGGATCTGGGTGCTCTTGAGCAGTGCAAGGTCGACGGCCGAGTAGCCGGGGCCGAAGTTCTGACCGCGGCGAGTAGGCGAGTAGGTGCCTGTCGGAGCATCCACGAAAGCGCTGGGGTTGAACCACTGGACAACGCCGTCCACGATGGCATGAGAAACCCCGGCCTCGGGATCCGCGATCACCTGCACGGCGCGGTCGGCGCCCTCGCCATTACCGCTGGGATTGTTGGCTGAGGTGACGGTGTAGGGGAGCCCGCCGTGGAAAGAGAAGCCCGAATCAACCTCCCAGCCCTTGGTGAGCCGGCTGGGACGACCGAAGGTAGGCACGGTGTAATCCACGGTGCCGGTCAGGGTCTGGCGCACGTCCCAGTCGGAGTTTCCGTATTCGGCGGTTTCGTCGAGCGGATTCTGCGGCAGGTAGGGCAGCGCGCCGGTTTCGTAATCAAGCGCGTGGGACCAGGTGTAGCTGAGGGATCCGGCGAGGTTGTGGTAGTTTTGCAGGCGCAGAGAAGTCTGCAACGAATTGTAATTGGAGCCAAGGTTGCTGCGAGCCTCATTAATGACGCCGAAGTTCGGGAACTGGCTGAAGTAGGGCCGCGAGCACTGAAGATCGTTGCCCGGTAGAGTAGGTGTGGCCCCGCTGTATTGTGGAGCGCATGTCGTGGAGGTGTAGGGAACGGAGACGTTCAAGCTGTTCAGTGCTCCGGCGTTGATATCGTTGATGCTCATCAGATGCGTGCCCTTGGTACCGACATACCCTAACTGCCAGATAACGGAAGGCCCGAAGGCCTGCTGCAGGTTCAGGTCCCAGGACTGCATGTAGTCGGGGCGGAAGTTCTTATCGAAGGTGGAGATAGTAGTGATAACGCCTGCCGAACCAGAGAGCGCCTGCTGATACGAGTAGTAAATGGGCTGTCCGGACACAATGATTCCGGTTTGAGTTGTCGATTCGGGAATCGGGGGAAGCGCCGAGGCCACAACCACTTGCTCATCGCCGGCCGGGTTCAACTGGGGCCCGAATTCCGGGGTATTAGCCAAGGGAGCGTTCTGCAGAACCGACTTCATGTAAATGGAGTCGTTATAGATTCCGTAACCGCCGCGCAATACGGTCGTGCCGCTCGAACCGACCTGATAAGAAAAGCCAACACGCGGGCTCCATCCGCTCCAGAACTTGGGATAGATGTTGGCCACGTTCTGGCCCGCTACCGCCAGTCCGCTCGGAAGCGAAGGGTCGAAGACGGAAAGATTCGGCTTCCCGGTGTGGACCGGGCCCTCGTAATCGTAACGGATGCCGTAATCGACGCTGAGCTTCTTGGTCAGTTTGTAGCTGTCCTGGCCGTAAAGCGAGAACGTGTTCACGTAGACCAGGCGTATCGGGTTGCCCTCGACGAGGTTCGTGTGAGCAGGATCAAAGCAGCCGGCTAGAAAGTCGGCCAGGTACAAGACATTCCCCGGAGGAACAGTACCCGGAGGAGGGTTTTCCGACGAGTACGAACCGTATCCGTTCGTATTGTCAGAATTGTAGAAACTGGCGCAGGCTGTTCCCAAGGCCGACCACGGCCCCTGCGTTCCGTCGAAAAAGAGTGTTCCGCGCTCGCCGGTCAGATAGAACTCATTCACTTGCGCCTTGCGGATCTCACCGCCGAAATGGAGTTGATGAGCGCCCTTGGTCCAGTTCAGGTCCTCATTGAGATGGCCGGTGATGTCGGTGCGGCCCTCCGGCGCCGTCGGGCCGAGGGGATCGAATCCGCTGTTGCTGACATTCAGGTCAGAGGCCCCTGAGGGGGGACCGATCTTCAGGTACGGAGCGCCGCCCAGGTTGGAACCGGTGACGCCTGTATCCAGGCCGAGCGCCTGTGGATCGAAGTTGGTGTCGGCATCGACGAAGACCTGCTGGAAGTAGCTGACGCCGGCCGCGAGCTGGTTGGTCATGGCCGGCGAGAAGACACGGTTATAGACCAGCGAGTAGTTCTGAATGTGGGTTCCGGCATTTTGGAAATAGGGCGGAAGGTCAGAACTTAGCGGAGAAGTCTGGATACCCTGGCCGATGAAATAGGTGAAGGCAAGGTGGTCCTTGTCCGTAAAGTTCTCATCGATCTTGCCGATGCCGTTGTAACTGTACCCATGGATGATGCCTGTGGAAGCGTAGTTTCCGCCGGTGTCCGGCCCCGTCAGCGCCGAAGCAGGCCACAGGCCGGGAGCACTCCCGCTGCCGTTCAGCAGGTTTTCCGCGACCGGATTCGCGGCTTTTATGCCATAGGCATTCAACACAGCCAGCGCGTCAGCCTGATATGCAGCGGATGGCTCTGTGCCCGATGCGGCCGCGCCGATGTCGAACCACTCGTGCTCGAAGCCAATGAAGATGAAAGTCTTGTTCCTGCGGATGGGCCCGCCGGCTGAGAACCCGTAGTGCTGGTCGCGGGTCATCTCCTTGCCGGAGAAAGGATTGTTCGCCTGGAAGAACTCGTTGTGGTTGTAGTAGTAGCCCGACCCGTGGATGGAGTTGGTGCCCGATTTGATGGTGAGATTCGCCGTTCCGCCTGAGTCGCGGCCGATCGCCGTGGTGCCGGAGGTGACGAAGGAGAAGTTCTCAATGGCATCGATGGGGAGCAGCACGGCGGCGATGCCGTTCACGCCGCTCTGATTGACAGCGGGAATGTTCCACCATAGGTCGTTGTTGTCCGTGCCCTCGATCTGCCAGTTGACGGAGTTGGTGCGGGTGCCGTCGACGCTGGACATCAGCGCGCCCCCACCCGTCGACAGGCCGGCAAAGCCCGTGTTCTGTGCCAGCATCTGGGTAAAGTCGCGATTGCTGTTGGGCAGACTCTGGACCTGCTGCTCGGGGATCGCGTTAGCTTGCTCATCTGTGACCGTATCGAGCGTAAGTTCGTTGGCCGTCACCTGAACGGTTTGCAAACTGCTGGCTACACTCAGCTTGACAGGTAGCACGTAGCTGGTAGCCGCTACTACGGCTACTTGAGTGACCTTTTCCGTAGCGAATCCCGCTGCCGCTACAGTGACCGTGTAGTTACCCACGGGCAGATTCGAGAAGGCGAATTCGCCGGCGCTGGAAGAGACCGCCTTGTAGGAAATACCGGTGGCGGTCTCGACCGCCACCACCTGGACGCCAGGCAGCACTGCGCCCGACGCGTCAGTCACCGTACCGGTAATGCCGCCGCGAAATGTCTGGCCGTAACTTAAAGCCGGCAGTGCGAACAACACGGCCAGCGCGAGAGATAGTACCGGGAATAGACGGAATAGGATTCGGTGGTTCATTGCACTTGTCCTCCAAAGTCTTCTCAGGGTGAGTTCTTTTCTGGAGCGCTCTCACGACCAAAGCAAAAAATGCGTGTAGCCGTGGACGCGCTTACGATTGCACCGGGGCCTCTTGCATTGGCGTAATGTCCGCTGCAAGAACAAGATGAGGGGGGGAAGCCCTCGAAACCTAGTATAGGAACAAGGATGATAAATATTCAACAAAAATCGCAAAGAAGAATCTGCCTATCAATTGCCTGGCGCCTGGTTCCACCCCTGATTCCTGATCGCTGACCACTGCCTCTCGAGACAGCAAAAACGCGCAAAAACATGCGCAAAATGGGGCGAAAGGATTGAGTCCTTAAAGTTCTGTAGAAGCGGGTCAGGTGGCGAGCGAGAGCGAGCCACCTGAGGGTTCTCCTTAGGATGTTGTTTGTCGGAACGACATTCCGCGAGGAGGACACAGCGATGGCTCGCAAGAGACAGGGTATTGGGATCGTGGAGGGGTGGCAAGGGCTAGGGGAGGAGGATTTTCTGCGCGGTCTTGTGGAGCGGGTGGTGCAGCAGGTGCTGGATGCGGAGATGACCAGCTTTCTGGGCGCCGGGGCGTATGAGCGCAACGCGGAGCGGCGAGGCTGGCGGAACGGGTTTAAGCCGCGGGTGCTGAAGACACGGGTGGGCAAGCTGGAGTTGCTGGTGCCCAAGGATCGGGAAGGACAGTTTCAGACGGAGTTGTTGGAGCGCTACCAGCGCAGCGAGAAGGCGCTGGTGCTGTCGATGCTGGAGATGTACATCGCGGGGGTATCGACGCGCAAGGTCAGCGCGATCACCGAGACGTTGTGCGGTCTGGAGGTGAGCCGGAGCCAGGTGTCGGCGCTGGCCGAGAAGCTGGACCTGGAGCTGAGCGCGTGGCGCAACCGGCCGCTGGAGAAGGCCTATCCGTACCTGGTGATCGATGCGCGTTACGAGCGGGTGCGGCGTGCCGGCGCCGTGGTGAGCCAGGGCGTGTTGGTGGTAGTCGGGATCAGCGCGGAAGGCTACCGGGAGGTGTTGGGGGTGTGGATGGCGGACTCAGAGACGGAGACCAGCTGGGGCCAGGTATTCGCAGAGTTGAAGCAGCGTGGACTGGGCGGGGTGCGCTACGTGGTCTCGGACGATCACCAGGGTCTGGTGCGCGCGGTGCGGCGGCATTTTCAGGGTGCGATGTGGCAGCGCTGCCAGGTGCATTTTCTGCGTAACGCGCTCAGTCTGTGCGCAGCGCGGGACAAGCCGCTGGTGGCGGGGCTGCTGAAGAACATCACGGAAGCCGAGACACGGGAGGCGGCGCAGGAGGCGATCCATCAAGTGGTGGTGGAACTGGAGAAGCGGGCTCCCAAGGTAGTGCGGTTGCTGGAAGAGCACGGCGAGGAGATCCTGGCGGTGTACGCGCTGCCTGCAGCGCACCGCAAGAAGATGCGGACCACGAATCTGCTGGAGCGGCAGAATCAGGAACTGAAACGGCGCACGCGGGTGGTGCGGGTGTTTCCCCATGAGCAGTCGTGCCTGCGGCTGGTGACGGCGCTGCTGATGGAAACTAACCAGGAGTGGACGGAGCAGCTTTACCTCGACATGCAAGAAAGCACACCGGCCGTCAGCCAGGAAGCCCTGGCCCCGGCCGCCGCCTGAAGGCAAGCGCGCTCCGGGCTACGCCCTCCGCGCACTTGCCTTCGCAACCAAAAACCCTGAGGAGAACCAATCTACAGAAAAATCCGGACTTGACTGCCACTTGCTCTTATTCGTAACTTTTCCCGGTTCTAACTGCTAATTAAAAGGGAAATTTCCAGGTATTTGTCTCGAAGAATCGCACCCTCCGAAGCGAACATTCGGGGGGCAAACGGAACCACTTGAGCGAACATTTGGCCGGCTCCGCGCACCGCTAAAACCAACATTTGCAGGCTATTGGAGCGCTTCGGCAGCGTTCTTTATTTTGCAGGAGAAACGACACGCGCGACCAAATCGTAGTCGTGCGCTTCAGTGATCTGGGCGCGGTAGAAGCGGCCGGGCTCGAGCGACGGGAGCGGGCCGAAGTCGTTGATGTAGACTTTGCCGTCGATCTCGGGCGCGTGGTACTGGGTTCGGCCTTCCCAGAGGAGCGGGGTTTCGGCGCTTTCGCCCTCGGCCAAAACCAGCAGCTCGCGGCCCACCCATTTTTGCTTGGCGCGGCGCGAGATCGACTGCTGGAGCTTCATCAGCCGCCGCCGCCGCGACTCGATGGTGCGCTTCGGCACCTTGGCATCGAGCGCGTGCGCCGCGGAGCCTTCTTCGTCTGAGTAATTGAAGACGCCGAGCCAGTCGAATTGAGCCGCGCTGATGAACTCCTCCAAAATCTCAAAATCGCGGAGCGATTCGCCGGGGAAGCCGACAATAAAGCTGGTGCGGAGCGCGATTTCCGGGACCGCCGCGCGCACCTTATCGAGAGTCTTCAAGAAAATCTCGGCGCCGGCGCCGCGCTTCATGCGCTTGAGGACAGAAGGCGACGCGTGCTGCAGCGGCAGGTCGAGGTATTTGCAGATATTGTCGTGCTTCGCAACGGTCTCGAGCAGGCGGCCAGTGATGCGGTTGGGATAGGCATAGAGAAAGCGCAGCCAGCGCAGGCCCTCAATGCGGGCGAGCTCGTCGAGCAGCGTGGCGAGGCCATCCTTGAGGCCGAGGTCTTCGCCGTAGCAGGTGGTGTCCTGGCCGATGAGCGTGATCTCCTGGACGCCGCGCGCGACGAGCTGTTGCGCCTCGGCGACGACGGACTCGAAGCGTCGCGACCGGAATTTGCCGCGCAGGTTAGGAATGATGCAGAAGCTGCAGGGATGGTCACAGCCCTCGGCGATTTTTATATAAGCCGACGCACGCGGCGTGGAGAGGATCCGGGGGGTGTTTTCGTCATAGAGATATGTGGGTAGGGAAGACGATGCGCCCTGCCACTCGTCGCGGCGGAAGCGGCCGTGGCGTTCGCGGTGGTCGCCTTCGGGTCGGGAGGCGGGCGATACGTCAGGATGCTTGTGCGCGCCCGCCTGCGATTCTTTGCCAGGTCTGGTTTCTGCTTGGGCGCTGGTGAGGATGGTGAAGGGCGATGGAGCGGCGGGAGCGGGGGCGAGGCCCGCTGCTTCCAGGATCGATTCCAGTTCGCCGGTTCCGACCACGGCGTCGACTTCAGGGATGTTTTTGCGGATTTCGTCGCGATAGCGCTCGACGAGGCAGCCCGCGACGATGAGCTTTTTGGCGCGCCCGGAGGTTTTATGACGGGCCATTTCGAGAATCGTGTCGACCGATTCTTGCCTGGCGGTGTCGATGAAGGAGCAGGTGTTGACGACTAGGATTTCGGCCTCTCCAGGGCGGTTGGTGAGGCGGACGCCGGCGCGGTCGAGCAGGCCCATCATGACCTCTGAGTCGACGAGGTTCTTGGGGCAGCCGAGGGAGACGAATCCCACGGAAGGGGCCGCGGGCAGGGAGGTTTTGGTCACTGGTCCATTGTACCGGGAGCGGGGTTGCGGCACGTTGTGACGGAATCAACCGTCTTTGCGGTAGAGCATATCGCGAATGGCGCGGCGGCGCAGAGCGTTGACTTCGGACTCGATTCTGCGGTCGACCGGGTCGGTGCTGGAGCGCAGGGATTCGGATTCGGACGACTCGGGCTCACTGCACGAAGGGCAGCGATTGGCGAAGCCGGGCTTGCCGGGCCGAAGCTCAAATTCTTCTCCGCAAACGACACAGGTTTTGATTGGGAAGGGCATACCTGAAGTATGGTAGCGAAGGTGGGCTGTGGAAATCGATAGCGGCAGCGAGTCAGCGAGCCAGCGCGGATTCCCGCCTCTTGCCAGAAAAAAGAGAAAAGGTGGGGCACGGGAATCCGAGATGCGACCGAATGCGCGTCAGTTGGCCAGCACGGCGCGGTAGCGGACCTTGCTCTTTTTCACTTTTTCAATGGCCTCGTTGGCCCTGGCCATGGGGAAGAGTTCGGTGGTGGCTTTGACGCCGTGGCGGGCGGCGACTTCGAGCATTTCGCGCAGGCGGAAGGGGCTGCCGGCGGGGCTTCCGCCGATGGTGCGCAGGCCCGAGACGAGTGAAAATGCATGCACCGAAACCGGCGAGGGCGGAACGCCGGCAAACCACAGAGTTCCGGTGGGCCGGAGGGCCTGGAGATAGGCGCCCCAGTCCTGGTCGGCGTTGACGGTGGTGAGGATGAAGTCAAGTGATCCGGCCATGTCTTTCATGGCCTTGGATTCGAGGCTGTTGACGAAGTGGTGGGCTCCGAGGGCGCGAGCCTCCTCTTCTTTGCCTGCCGAGGTGGAGAAGGCTGTAACTTCAGCGCCGAAGACGCGCGCAAACTGAAGGGCGATGTGCCCCAGCCCGCCGATGCCGACGATGCCGACGCGGGAAGAGGGGTTCACCCCGTTGATGCGCAGCGGGTTGTAGACGGTGATTCCGGCGCAGAGCAAGGGCGCAGCCTGCTCGCTGTCCAAGGCGTCGGGGATGGGAATGACGAAGCGGGCGTTGGCGCGGACACGGTCGGCATAGCCGCCGTGGCGATGCACGCAGGTGCATTCGGAGGCGGCGCAGAGGTTCTCCTGGCCCTTCATGCACCACTCGCACTGGCCGCAGGAGCTGGACTGCCAGCCGAGGCCGACGCGCTGGCCTACCTCAAGCGACTTGACCTCCGTGCCCACAGCCGCAACCTTGCCAATGATCTCGTGGCCGGGGATAAATGGATACTGGCTGGTGCCCCAATCGTTGGCGATCAGGTGTAGATCGCTGTGGCAGACGCCGCAGTGGGAAATGGCGATTTCGACGTCGTGCGCTGCCAGCTTGCCTGGGTCGTAGCGGAAGGGCAAAAGCTCCGCTCCCGCTGCATGAGCTGCAAGTCCTTGAATTTGAGCCATGTTTTTCGGCGTCCTCGTTGACTGGCGTTCAGGCCCGCTGAATCCCCAAAGCGCTGGCCTACCTTGGAAGAGGTATTGAAGTTTAGCCTGTTCTAGTTTAAACCGCCCCCTGGCTCGATATGCACAGTGAGAATCTGGAAACCGGAGAGGACGCCGTCGGCGGGCGCCTCGCCCGCGACCTCCGCCGATTCGCCGTTCAACCCGGCTTCCTGCGTGTTGCGGAGGGGCTCAAGAGCGTTGGCCACCGAGAGTGGCAGACTGGTGAGTGTCTGGCCATTGATTACGCCTTGCGCCTCGGGGGCGAGCAGGCTGACATAGATACGGTTGGCCGGATGCTGATTGCGAGCCTCAGCCAATACCGTTTCAAGATCGACTGGCGGAGCGGGAACGCGGGGCTGGAGCAGAGTGCGGTCGAGTGTGGCGGCATCCGACACGAGCAGGCGCAAATTGCCTTCGGCCAGGCGGGCCGGCAGCTTGACGGCGATGCGGATATTGCGCTCAGGCTGCTGCCATGGACGGAGGGTTGCCTCGACCTCAATGGTGTCGCCGGCGTGGACGACATTGCTGGAGACCAGCCGCGCCTGCGCGAGCGTGACCTGAACGCGGCGCGGAACCACCTGGATGCGAAGATCGATCCGGCGGACCACGCCCTGCCGTGCGCCATTCGAGTAGAGGCGCGTGAATCTCTCGCCGGCAAGAAGTGCGAGTTCGAGGGGCGCGGGCGTCGCGTCTCCAGCGGAGGCCCAAAAATCAAGCGGCACAGGCGGAAAATCCGCAACATCGATGTTTCCGGTGAGGTGGTAGCTAAGGGATGCGCTGCCTTCGTTCGTCTCTATCAGCGATTCATACAGGACCGTCTGCACAGCGACTGGGGTGAGGCTTGGCAGATCGAGGATTTCAACGCTGACATTGCGGTTGACTTTGCGCGGGGGAGTGGGCGCATCGACAGAGATGGCGATATGGACTGGAATCATTTGCGCCTGGGCGCCGAGAATCCCGCGAAGGGCCGACTCGCGATCCTCGGTAAAGGCGCCCAGGGTGACGCCGGTATTTACGATCTTGAAGGCGTTCAGGGGCGAGGCGAGGGTGGTGATCACCTCAGCTGCGGTCATGGGCAGCGAAACCGGTCCAGCGCCCAGCACGGGATGGCCGCAGGCGAGCAGTTGCCTGGGGTCGATGTAGGTGACGGTGCAGGTAGCAGCCACCTCGACGTCGCCGCGAATGAGTTGCATGCTGACGGCCGAACCGGGTTCGAGCTTGGGGTGTGCGACTGAAGCGGACTCGCCGGGCGCGGACGAGCCGCCAAGGCCAGAGAGCCCTCCGCCGGCCACAACCGGCTCGAGGGTGGTTCCGGCGGTTTGCTGCTGCCAGAAACGGATCGTTTCGGGATGGAATCCGCTCATCACCAGCGGAGTCTCCATGGGCTGGAAGGTCATGGCGCCGACAGCGAGCGAGTCCGCGAAACTTGGGGAAAGGCTCATGCCTGGCGCAGGTGGAAAGGCGGCCGAGGTCGTTTGCGTCTTGCCGGCGGGATCGCGCAAGGGCATGTCGCGCACTTCGAGCATCTGTTCGATGGGTGTGATGCCGGCGATGGGATCCTTAGCGAACTGGCCAATACGGTAGGAGAGCGAACCCAGCAGCTTGCCCCCAATATAGACGGGGCTGCCGCTCATGCCCTCGACCACGCCGGTATATTCGGGTTTGGCGCCGTGGAGCTGGGCCAGGATCATGTCCTGGCCGGGGCCGCGCGCACCGCGCAATACGCCCAGGATCTCAACCTGCATAGGCTCGGGGGTGGCGCCCTGGAAGACGGTCCACGCCGTGCCGGTCATACCGGGGCGTACCTGGTTGAGAGGAAAAAATTCGGGATTTTGCGGCGGGCCGGAGATTTCGCCGGTGGGTCCCGATCCTGGGGCCGGAGGATGGCCGGGAGCTGCAGCGCTTTGCGCCCGCAGCAGTGAAAGAAAACACGGCGCCATGCCCACAAGGATGGCGAGCGCCCTCAAGCCCCACTTGGTTCCCTTCCGGTGTGTTCCCACGTCTATTAGAGTACAGCCCGCGGCATGGCCGCTGCCGGGCAAGCCGCACCGCACCAGCGGCTTCAGGGATTCGCCGGCCGCCGAAGGCTGCAATGCGAATCGCGTATGCTTATCAACTGGAGAGGTTGCCATGTCAACATCGCGCCCGAACGTCCCTAATCTTCGCAGTCCTTCGCTCGACCTGCTGTTCATGGCTGTTCTGATCCTGGCAGCCGCGCCGCTGACGCGCGTTCATGGCCAGACGACCACCCCGCAGCCGGCCGCGCCGCAGACACAACAGCCCGAACAAACCACGCCCGATGCCGGTGGTCCTAATGGCGACACAGGCGTGATTGCCGTGCCCAAGAAGCCGGAAAACCCCGACACACCTCCACCCGCTCCACCCGCGCCCAAATTCAAGAACCCTGAGGGAATGGGCAACTTGAGTCTGCGCGTTGAGGTTCCCGAGGTAACGATCGACGTGGGCGTGCTGTTGGAGAAGACGCACCAGTTCGTACCCGGCCTGAAGCCGGAAAACTTCCGCGTTTACGAAGACGGAGTGCAGCAGAAGATCGAAGGCTTCAAGCGCACGGAAGCGCCGATTACGGCGCTGCTGCTGTGCGAGTACGCGGCCAAGGGCATGATTTTCAGAATTGACATGCTCAATGCGGCCTGGGCTTTTACCCAGCAGTTGCGCCCGCAGGACTACGTGGCCATGATGACGTTCGACATGAATACGCACATCGTGAGCGACTTTACGCAGGACAAGCGGCAGATTATGGAAGGCATCAATCAGCTGGGCAACGAGGTTTACATGCCCGTAGCGTTTTCAGAGACCAATACCTTCGATGCTCTCAACGAGGCGCTGGACCGCATGTCGCGGATCGAAGGCCAGAAGTACATTGTTATGATTGGTACCGGCATCGATACCATGTCGAAGCTCACCCTGGATAAGATTTTGAAGAGGGTTAAGGCTTCGCAGGGTATCACCATCTTTACCATTTCGACCGACGGTTTTTTTGAGGCCATGACCCAGGGCAGCGGCGGAATGAGGGGGGGGATGCGCGACCTGACCTTCCTGCAAGCCGACAATCAAATGAAAACTTTCTCCGACATGACCGGCGGTATGCATTTTGCCCCAAGATTTACAGGTGAAATGCCCGACGATGTGAAGGCCATCAACGAGAACATCCGCTCGAAATACCAAATCGTCTATCACCCTACGAACGCCAAGCAGGACGGGACATTCCGCAAGATCCGGGTGGAGCTGGTGGACGACGAGGGCCAGCCGCTGCGCATGCAGGACGAGAAGCGCAAACCGCTCAAGTACGACATTATTGCGAGGGATGGCTACCGCGCGAAGCAGGAGGTTGAGTAACCGGGCGGAAAGGATTCGCCGCAATGGCGGAAAAGCAAATTTTCGCTCCGCAGACCGGAATTTTCGACTTAAACATTGGTGACTGTCATCACCTTAAATGTGTCCGAGTAAGCCTAAAATGCTCCACCGGATGTCCTTTGGCTTGCGGGACCGCGCCGATTTTTGGGGTCTCTCAGGATCCGGGGGCAAGCAATCCTCCGAGGTGGGTATGAACCTAGTTCTGGGTATGTGGAGTGTTTGGGGCTTATTGGTTCTGGTGTATGCAGCCATCAGAATCTACGTCGCGAGAATAGACCTCGAAGAAAATGACACGATTCTCCTGGATGACGCGTTTTCGCACGAGAGGGCCGCACAGGAAGCCATTATCGCCAAGGTGAAGAAGATTCAACCGGTGCAGCGCATTGCCCTGATTGCCCTGGTAGTGATGACCCTTATTGTCATCGTCTACTACGTTTGGAACGCGGTGCAACAGTTCCAATAGGCCGTGGTTCGGGGCTGGCGCAGGTATCCATTTTGGCAGCCGAAGATAGCCTCCTGCCTCGCAGTCAGCACTTGGTGAGAGATGTATTTTGGGGAGGCGGTTTTCCAGTTTTTACTCCGGCTGGGGGCGGCGGATTGGCGTTGTATTGAAAGGCTTTGGGGGTCGCGGAAGGCAGGAAGTCCCGTGGTCCTGCATGTGGTCTGAAGCAGCCAGTCGGTGAAGGTGGTCTGCGAAGCGACTTTCGGCGCGACTTTCGAGACCAGGGCGCATCTAAGGGATGTGACGCGTGTGGGGCTTGTGTCCGTGCTCGCGGAACGGTACATTGGGAGATAAGGGAAGGCATTTCGATACAGAGGGAGAGATCATGGCCACGACAACCACCGAACCGACGCAGGAAACCGTAAAGAAGCCGCCTCTTTTGTTGACGCCCCAGGCGATCACGAAAGTGCGCGAGATCATGGCCACGCAGGATCCGCTTCCCGCAGGGCTGCGCATCGGCGTCGCGGGCGGGGGCTGCTCGGGCTTCCAGTACTCCATGGCCTTCGAGAACCAAGCCGGTATGATGGACAAAGTCTTCAATTTCGACGACTTAAAGGTGTTTGTCGATGCTACCTCGCTGATGTATCTGGACGGCTGCAAGGTGGATTACGTAGAGACACTGGAGGCGGCCGGCTTCAAGTTCGACAATCCCAACGTGAAGTCGACCTGCGGCTGCGGATCGTCGTTCAGCGTTTAAAGACAGGGAACGAGGAAACAAAGGACCAAGGGAATAAGAAGACAGAGGCTCGCCCCCGGAGGGCGGGCCTTTTGTGTTTTTGACATAAATCGGGGCTGGCCGGGAAACAAGTGCGCGGCTATTGCTGGGGAGTGGTGACAGGGGGCGGCGAGGTCGGGCTCGGACTCGCGCCAGGGCTGGGGCTGCCCGCGGGGCTGGAGGTGCTGCTGGCCGGCTGACCCACCGTTCCGGTGTTGCCGCCGCTCACGGTTTGCATATCGGAGAGCGGGTCGTAAGTAAATTCCCACTCGTTATAGTGGTTTTTCTTTTTGTAGACCAGGATGGATTGTTTTGAGCTCGCGGGGGAGAAGCCGATGATGCCCGCGCCTCCGAAGGTTTGTCCTGTCTGGCCAGAGCCGGTACCTGTGCCGGTGCCGGTTCCGGAGCCGGTGCTTCCTGGGGTTCCTGTTGTGCTCCCGGGATTGCTTCCAGAGTTGTCGGATGGGGCGGTTGAGCCAGTGGGGGGCGGCTGAGTGACGCCGGACCCGGAGTCAGGCGAATTGAAGATGCCGCCGCCGAGTCCGGTGCTGTTTTGTGAGCCGAGGCCGTTGCCTCCGCTGGGGCCAACGCCGGCGATCGTCGTAGCATTTCCGGAAAGCGGCTGCCCGAAGAATCCCATTGCAGTCGGAGTTATGTTCTGGCCGTAAAGGACCTGCTTCCAGTCGTCTTTGCCGGTGATGGGATCGATGTACTTCTTGCGCAGGAAGCGGATTTCGTTGGTCTTTACCAGCGCATCGGCGTTGGGCGGATAGGCATGGAATTTGCGGTAATAGAGCTGGACGGCGCGTCGGTATTGCATGCCGCGATGGAAGGTCTCCACTTCGCGGTCGCGCTGGATAGCGCGGGCGATGCGGGGCGCGGCAACAGCGAGCGAGATGACGAGGAGCGCGAGAAAGAAGATGGCCGCAAGCAGAATGTAGCCCTGCGCGTCGCTGGGGATTGCCCGGCGGATGGCGGCCGGCCGGGCGTTGCGGCGGATTGGGACTGAATCTGTCATTCGCAAGCTCAGAACGCCGACAGCGTGAGTGTCTGCGTGTTGTTGTAGGCCAGGTCGGTCACGTCGGCGCTCAAGGGGCGGATGGCGCCCACCTTGTAGCGGTGGTCGACGATCTCGCCGGTTTTGGCCATAAAGATGTCGTCGCCATGAACGAAGAAGGCCTTGAGCACCTTGTCTTTGTCCTCGGAGTAGCCGAAGTATTTCAAGTCGATATCGGGCGGCTTGGGCGGGGCGGGCGCAACCGCAGGAGCGTTGGGCGCGGGGCCATTGCGCGCGCTCTTGAGCGGAACAGGAATGGGCGCAGGCGCCGACTCGGCGGAAAAGATGTTTCTGCCCGTGCCGGTGTATTCCACGCCTTCGCCTTGGGCCAGCTTGTCAAAATGCAGCGATGGGTCGATGTCCGTGTTCGAGAGTTTTTGCGCCTCTATCCCCTCTGCCTGCGGCGCATTTGCCGCCGTCGGAATGTTTCTCGCCGGGGTTTGTGCGGGAGCGTAGTTTACCTTCGTGGGCGGCCCGGACAATTTTTGATAAAACAGCCATCCGCCGTAGGCAAAGATGAACGCAAAGAGCACGATGACCAGGATGACCTGGCGCTTGTTTTCCGTGCCGAGAGGGATGGCCATGATTATTCCCCCTCCTTGGCTGCGGCTGGCGGCGTGGCAGGCGTTTCATCCGGCTCCAGGGTAGCCGGCAATCCGATGGGCACGTCCTCTGGCCGCAGCCACGTGGAGAGCTGCATGCGCAGATTCACCTGTCCGCTTTGCTGGCCAGTAAGTGTCATGGCGCGGATGATGAAGAAAGTCTGGTCGCGCTCGACGCTGTTTACAAAGCGCATGATCGACAAATAATCGCCGGTGATGCCGGCATCCATCGAGATCTCGGTCAATCCCGAGTCTGGCTTGCCTTGCGTGTACTGCACACGCGACAGGCGCACGCCCGACGCAACTTCCAGGTCGCCGATGCGGCTTGAGATCAAAGAGTAGTTGGCCGGGATGCGCTTCTTATCGAACGCCTGCATTTGCTCGCGCGATTTTTCCACGCGCTGATCGAGGCCGCGTAGCGGGGCGGTCTGAAATTCGAGCGCCTTCAACTCGACCTGCTTGCCGGCCAGAACCTCGCTGGAATGGCTGTCCATGGCGGTCCAATCGAGAGCGAGGCGAATCGCCAGCCCGACGGCGAGGACAAGCAGCACGGCAAACCCGGCGAAATGCCAGGTGAGCGGAGAAGCCAGACGCTCGCGCCATGTCGTGGAGGTGCGGCTCGTGCTCATCGCGGACCTCCTTGCGCAGGCTTGGGATGGGACGCGGGCTGGGAAGGCCCCGTATACGGCTGGCGGCCGGGCTGCTGAGGGACGGCGGGAACACCGCGGGAGCGCGGCACCGATTTCGCCGAACCTGAAGGCGCAGAAGCAGAGGAGTTTGCCGTCTTCTTTTTTGCGGCCATGCGTTCTTCCGGCGTGGGCGGATTGTAATCCGCCAGCAAATCGAAGTCGAAGCGATTGGATGGGCCTACCGGCTCCATTCGCTGGCCTGGGCTGTTGTTTGACTCGGCGTTTTCACCCACGATGCGCGGCTGAAGGAATCGCCTGGACTGTTCGAGATTGCGCACCAGGCCGACTTCACGGTCGCGAGGTCCGGCGACGCGGAGGTGCACGGTGATGTGACCTTCCTTATCGCGGATGGGCTCGATAGACGTGACCTGCACGCCGGCGGGCAGGACGGTTTCGAGGGCTTCCATGGCCAGGGTCCAGGAAAAAGCTTTCTGATCGAAGAGCTTGTTGAGTGCCTGTGCGCGGTTGAGCAACTGGATGTTGTCGGGGTGGCTCATCAAGGCTTCGGCATTCTGGCGCTCGGCGCGAATGAGAGCGATTTGGCCGTCGAGCGAGTGTTCGCGTGCGCGGACTGCTTCGGCTTGCCGGTCGAAGAGGTGCAAACCGATGCCAAAAAGGATGCAAAGCGTTGCCAGAACGGCCATGGCGATACGCAACCACTTGAGGGTTGGTCCAAGATTGGCGAAGGGGCGGGTAGCGAGATTGAGAGTGATGCGCATGACTTAGCTCGCTCCCGCCAGCGCGCCCGCAACGCCGGCAAAACTGGTTTGTGGCAGCGCTGTAGTTGCTCCGCTTTCAGGGTGCGGCGTCCATTCAACGACGGCCAGTTCGGGGCCGCCGGGCGATTTCGATAAAGCGTTCGCAAACTCCCCGGCCTTCTGAATTCCCGCGTAGTGCAGTTGCCGCGGACGGCTTCCCAGTTTGTCCTCATAGTATGCAGCGGCCACGGCAATACTGCGCTGAATTTCGGCGACGCGCTGGACGGGGTCTTCGGGCAGGTCGAGAGTGCGATAGAGCAGCAAATCCTGGCCATTGGAGATAGCGGTAGTTATTGCCAGCGTGCTCAGGTTCGCAGCGAGTACGGCTTCCATTGTGTCTACCGCTTCCAGCGCAGCCAGACTGGAGGGCAGCACGGCGCCGGGTTCGTAGCCTGCAGCGCGGACGGCAGTTTCGTATTCGGCGAGGATCGGTCCCGGCATGACGGCAGCCAGCACTTTGCACCGGGTTTTGTCCTCGGCCAGCACCTGGTAGCTTACACCGGCGTGCTCCACATCGAAAGGAACCGATTTGCGCAGGCGGAAGCGCACGACGGCAATGGCTTCGGCAGGCTTGGAGGGCAGGGAATCGAAATCGAGCACAAAGACGCGAACGAGCGTGTCGGGCAGAATGACGGTGACGGCGCGGGTGCGCGGCGAAACTTCGCCAAGCGCGGAGCGAATTGCGGCGGTGACCACTTCAGGAGCGCGCAGGTTCGTTTCTTCAATGCCGGGAACAAGCGCGCCTGCAGGGAGAGAGACATAGACGTAGACGTAGGACTCCGCAGACTCCTTGCTGCCGCGCTTGGCTGTGGCAGGACGCGCAGCGGCCAGCACGCCTTCGGGCGCAATCTCCACCGCGACCGGCGGGCGTCCCCCCGTCTGCGGGCGGGTCGATACCCTCGGTTTGGCCGAAACTTTGTCGATGATCGAATCCATCACTTTTCGCTCGTTCCCTCGTTCTCTTGGTTCCTGTCTTATCTTGACGCCTCAATAAATGTAACCTTGTTGATCTCTTTGAGCGTAGTGATGCCGCGCCGCACGCGTTCCAGTGCCGATTCGCGGAGAAAGTTCATGCCCTCTTTATGCGCCTGCTTGCGGATTTCCGAGGTAGGCTTTTTGGCGAGAATGATCTCGCGGATGTTGTCGGTGAGGTCGAGCAATTCGTGAATGGCAGTGCGGCCGCGGTAGCCGGTGCCGCCGCACTCCATACAGCCCGTGCCCTCGCGGAAGTCGAATCCGCGCCATTCCGCGGGGTCCATGCCGCTGGCGATGAGCGCTTCGTCGTCGTAGTAGACGGAGCGCGCGCAATGCTCGCAGATGGTGCGCACCAGGCGCTGGGCGAGAATGCAATTCAAGGCGGAGACAAAGTTGTAGGCCTCGACGCCCATGTTGAGGAAGCGGCCCAGCACGTCGACGACGTTGTTGGCATGAACGGTAGTAAAGACCAGATGGCCGGTGAGCGCGGAGTTGATCGCGATCTGTGCGGTCTCCTGATCACGAATCTCGCCGACGAGAATCTTGTCGGGATCGTGGCGCAGGATAGAGCGCAATCCGCGGGCGAAAGTCAGCCCCTTTTTCTCGTTGACGGGAATCTGCGTAATGCCGCGAATCTGGTACTCCACTGGGTCCTCGATGGTGACAATCTTGTCCTCGTCGCTCTTAATCTCGTTGATGGCGGCGTAGAGCGTGGTGGTCTTGCCGGAGCCGGTCGGTCCCGTGACCAGCACCATTCCGTAAGGCTCGCGAATGTAGCGGCGGAAACGGCGCAGGTCTTCGTCGGCAAAGCCGACCACGTCGAGCGTGAGCTTCTTGAACTTCTCGCTCATCGACTCTTTGTCGAGCACGCGCAGCACGGCGTTTTCGCCGTAGATCGTCGGCATGATCGACACGCGAAAGTCGATCAGGCGGTTCTTGTAGCGCACACGGAAACGGCCGTCCTGTGGCACGCGCTTCTCGGCAATGTCGAGCTCGCTCATGATCTTGATGCGGCCCAGAATCGTGCCCTGGTGCTCGCGGGCGATGGGGGCCATGGCCTCCTGCAGCACGCCGTCAATGCGGTACTTGACGTGCACCGAATCGTCGTAGCTTTCAATATGAATGTCTGAGGCGCGACGTTCGAGTGCAGTGAAAATCGTGGTATCGACGAGGCGAATAATGGGGCTGATGTCTTCGGTATCTCTGGTGAGCTTCTCGATGGAGATGTTTTCGTCGGGGTTTTCGTCGCCGGTGAGCACGTCGAAGGTCAAGCCTTCGCTGGCCTCGTCGAGGACTCGTTTCGACTGCTCGGTCTTCTTCAGCAGGTCAGTGATCTGCGAGAGCGCGGCCACGCGTGCCGAGATGCGCGCCCCGAGCAGCCCGGCAATCTCATCCAGCACCATCAGCCGTGAGGGGTCGCTGACAGCAATGACCAGCGTGTCGGCCTGCTGCTCGAGGGGCACGAAGTTGTAGCGGAACATCAGCTCCACGGGCACGGTGCGCAGCAGATCGTGTTGAATTTTAAAGTTTTTCAGGTCGACGAACTCGGCGTGATAGCGAGCGGCAAGCGCCTCGGCTTGTGCGCGTTCGTCCTGAGTGCCAGGAACGGGAAGCGTGACGACGTTGGTTTCGGCCATACGGGAACCCTCCTACATTCCGTTCGCCTGCCCCAGCGAAAAGATGGGCAGGTAGAGCGAGATGAGAATGAAGACCACGACGACGCCCATAACGATCAGGATGGCGGGTTCGATAAGCGCCAGCGCCGCCGTCAGCGCCGTGGCCACGTCTTCCTCAAAAAACTCGGCCACGGAATTCAGCATTTGCGGCAGGGCGCCGGTCTGCTCGCCCACCGTGATCATCTCCAACGCCAGGTCGGGAAACACTGCGGTTTGAGTGAGCGATTCGGCCAGGCTCTTGCCTTCGCGCACTGTTGTTACCGACGAAAGCACCGCCTTGGACACCTTGCGCGATGAGATCGAGCGCGCTGCCGTCTCCAGCGAAGGCACCAGCGGCAAACCGCCCGTAAGCAGCGTGGAGAGCGTGCGCGAGAAGAGCGCCACCTGGTACTTGAGCCAGATTTTGCCGAAGACCGGCAGTCCAACGCGGAAGCCGTCGATAAAATCCTTGCCCCTTTCGGTAATGGCAAAGCGGTAGGCGAGGACGGCGACAACTAGCGCGACGATCGCCAACCACAGGATGTTGTGCTGCATCCACTTGCCGAAAGTCAACAGCCCGAGGGTCATCGCGGGGAGCTTTGCGCCCATCTGGTCATAAAGCAGGGCAAACTGCGGAACCACCACGGTGAGCAGAAAGATCAACAGCGCGATGACCAGCACCATGAGGAGGCAAGGGTAGATGAGCGACGCGATCAGCTTCTTGCGGAAGGTGAGCGCGACCTTCTGGAAGCTAATATAGCGCTCCAGAACCTCCGGCAGGTTGCCTGAGCGCTCGCCGGCCAGCAGCGTGGTGGTGTACATAGGCGGAAACCCGCTCTGCGCCTCAAAGGCCGCTGACAGCGCCTCGCCAGTTTTCACGCGGGTCGCCACATCGTCTAACTGCGTTGAAAACAGGGCATTTTTCTGGATCTTGCCCAGCATCTGTAGGGAGCCGAGGATGGGCAGGCCGGCGCGGATGAGGGTGAGAAACTGCTGGTTAAAGATGAGAAACGGCTCAAGCTTGACTTTGCGCCGCGTGAGGCCGGTGCCGCCGCGGGCGCGCACACTGAAGACGTGGTAGCCCGCATGGATGAAGCGGGCGCGCAACTCTTCGGCCGTCCCCGCGGTCTGGATCTGCTCCTGCACGCGGCCACGCTCATCGGCCAGTTTGATGACGAACTCTGCCATGCACCCAATCGCCGGTTTCGCGCCTGAGCGCGGCCGGCCGTCCACCCAATCGTGTGAAAAAGCCCTAAGGATTGCTCCTGCTCAAGGGTAACAGTCTCAACAGAAGGATAGACGAAGTTTTGGTGACGGACGTTCGGAGGAGCGTAGGCGGAGCGGATCCGTGGTTGACGCTTTTCGGGGCTGGGTGGGGCGCGGTCCTAGTATGCTGATTTTATTCCCGGTTCGGGGCACCCGGGGAGCGAGGGCAGGTTATGGATTCGGTTCTCGACAGCAACCAACTCGCAGGAAGGGAAGGATCGGGCGCTGGACTGGGGTTGACTGCGCGAATTTGGGGCGCAATCCAGCTCTGGCTGCGCAAGCATTGGCGGCTGGCGCTGGGCACGCTGGCTCTGGCCGTAGCGGGCGCGGCGCTGCTTACGGCGCTCCACACACGCCGCTACGCCGCGGTGGTTGTGTCCTATCCTCACGAACTGGCACGAGTGAGCTTTGCGGTGGCCGGCGACGTGATTCCCCATGGGCCGGTGCGCACGGCGGCCGAAGCGGCGGGCGACGGCGAGCAAGGCTGGGCCGCGTTGTTTTCCGATGTTGCCGATGTATTCCACGGCGCCGATTTCGGCTTCGTGAACCTGGAAACCCCGGTGGCTCCGGAGCATTCGCGCGGTTCGAAGGCATTCATGTTCGACGCGCCGGTGGCGCTGCCGGAGGCGCTGAAAGCGAGCGGCATTAACATCATCTCCTTCGCCAACAACCACGTGATGGACCAGGGTTGGGCGGGGTTTGCGGAGAGCCGCGAGCACCTGAAAGAGGCCGGCCTGCTGTTTGCAGGCACCTCAGACAACGTGGCCACGGCCTGGCAGCCGGTGATCACCGAGTCCAACGGGATCAAGGTGGGCTGGCTGGGCATGACGCGCTGGCTGAACAGCAACCGGAACCCGGACAAGGACGACCAGCCACACGTAAACTTCTTTCCCTATCCTGGCGAGTCAGGGGGCGCGCCCGGTGCGGACGAGACCCAGGTGCTGGCGGCAGTGAAGGCCGCACTCGCGCAGTGCGATCTGCTGGTGATTTCCATCCATTGGGGCATCGAGTATGCAACCGCGCCGCGGCCGGAAGACGTGGACATCGCCCACAAGATGCTTGACGCAGGGGCCTCGGTGATTGTGGGGGCGCATCCACACGTGCTGCAGCCGATTGAGAACTACCGGACCCAGGACGGCCGCGATACCGTGATCTTCTATTCGCTCGGCAATTTTTTGTCGAATCAGTCGCGCAGCTATGTAGACGGGCTGAATCCGGACTCGAACGGCGATCCCAGAGACGAGATGATCGGGCTATTCTCGGCCGTGCGCAAAGACTACGGTCCCGCCGGCATTCGCGTGGAGTTGGGGCACGTTGGCATGCTGCCCGTTTGGGAAGACAATAACCGCAACGAGATGGCTGCGGGCCGCGCAAAGAAGCCGGTGATCCGGCCGATTTTGATCGACCGTGAGATTCCAGTGCTGCAGGCGCGGCTGGACGACCTGAACAAGGATGCGGGGCATAGCCAGCCGGGCTCCGCCCTGACTGCAGAGCAGAAGAAGGAATTTATCGAAGTGACCAGGCGGCTGAAGCTGCTAACAGACAGGCGCACGCAAATCCTGGCCCGTGCGGGCGACGAGTACGTACTCGCTCCGCCGAAGGTGCCGGCGAAACCTTAGAGGACCACAAGAGCGAAGATGCAGACGCCAGCAACGTTAAGGACGCAGGAGCAGAGGCATTTCGCCGATTATCTTGGCGCGATCCTTGGCGTGTTGCTAATTCCCGTGCTCCTGCTTGGGGCCTGCTTCGCGATTCCGTACACCTTGGTCTTGCGATGGATGCGGCAGCGCCGCGAACATAAGCTCAAATTACTGATGAAATCGCGCGGAAGGCTCATCACATGGCCGGATCTGGTGCGCCATATGCATGATTCCGGTGGAACCTGCATCGAAGAGAGGTTTTCGCCCAAGGGCCCAGTTCGGTTTTGGTGGACGCGGGAAAATGTGCACAAAGAATCCCCTTACGAGATCATCGACTGGTTTACGATGCGCAAGGGCTTCAGAGGCGAGCAGTTTATTCACTGGTGCCGCGCGCACTACACCAGCGCGGATACAGGCAGCGCGCTGCTCGTGGATACTACGCTGGTGCCGAAGAGGGAGATCTACACGTTGTGGGCGGAGTGCAGATCCGACGCGAAGACGGCGCGATGGGTGGAAGTTGCGCCGCCGGAGATTCTGCCGCGGCGGCCTGGGCAGTGAGCTGAACACTTGGCAAGCCGGCAGGTCAGCGAGTCTGCTAGTCAGCGGTTCAGCGGAGAGAGCGGCGTTCGCAACCGCGCGCTATTCTTTCCTGAGGAAGAGGCCGGTGAGGCGCTGCCAAAACCAGGCTGGCCGCTCTTGGCTGGGTTGCGGCTCCGGCTGCGCAGGCGCGGCGTCCGCGGCCGCCATGTTCGCGTCGTGGAGAACCTGCCAAAGGGCCACGCCGTCGTCCTCCCAATCGCTGTGGCCGCATTTACGGCACTCGTACTCGCGGATCACGCGCCCGGTGAAGGTGTTCTTGTCGGTCTGATCCATTGATGCGCCGCATTTTGTGCAGATCATAGGTCCCTTTTGGGCGCTTGCTTGGAGTCATTTTCGTGACGTTGCTCTTTTTCGCGTTTCTGGCGGCGGGCCCAGGCGAGCTCGGGTCGGGAGGTGCCGGCGCCGCGGCGCTCAAGCTCCGCCGAAGGGCCACTGTAACGGAAGTATTCACGCTGGGAGGCGGTGATCTTCAGTCCAATCTCTTCGACGGTCTTCCTTCGCATGGCTGACCTCCAATCTTCGCCACCGCGGCTGCTTGAGCCGATGAACGAGGTCGAGTTCAATACCCGTTGGCGACCAGCCAGGCCGCGGTGAGGTCCATTTCCGGCTTCTTTGCGGCCTGCATCTGCATGGCGGCGAGCTTGACGAGCACATCGGCCTCTACGTTCATGGGCGCGCCCACAGTGAGTGTGTGCAGATTCGTTCTCCAATAGGTCAGCGGCAGAATCGCAATCGTGATCTCCTCGCCGTCGAAGCTGGCGATGGTCAGGCTGATGCCTTCAACGGCGACGGAGCCCTTGTGGACCATCCACTGGCGGACATTCTCAGGGACGCGGACTTTGAGGGTCCAATCGGTGGTCTGGCGGTCGAACTCCGGGCTCGATTCGTGGATCACCGGGTCGAGCGCCGTCATCACGCCTGTGCCGTCCACGTGGCCCTGCACGACGTGGCCGCCCAGAGGGCTGCCGGCCGCGGTGGGCAGCTCGAGGTTTACCTTTGCGCCGGCGGCAAGCGAGCCGAGAGAAGTGCGGTCGAGCGTTTCCTGGGCCAGGTCGGCGTAGAAGTAGGTGGGGTCGGGGTCGAGCGCCGTGAGGCACACGCCGGAGACGCCGAGCGAGTCGCCTTCGCGCAGTCGCGAGGCAATGCCGGGCGCTTCGACAGCGATGCGTCGAACGCCGCCGCGGTCGGTCAGGCTGACGAGGGTTCCGGTCTGCTCGATGATGCCGGTAAACATGTGTCCATTCTAAGGCAACGGGGAGTAGACAAGAACAAAACGCCTGCCGCCACGCATCCCCAGGTCTCGTTGATGATGTTCATTTCTATGACATCCTTTACACGTTGCTCCGGGATATGCTTTGCACTTCTGCGCGGGGGCTCGCGGCCGTTACTAGACATCCTTCTATCTCCCTTACGGAAACCAGCTCACTTTGCGCGGGCAAGGTCAGCCGCTGCCGGTGTTTGTTATATTCTTGTTTCAGTACTGTAGAACCATCGGAATGACGTCCCAGGCGCGACGATTTTTTGACTATGGAAAACATCGCGGAGGTCAGGAACTTAGTCAAGCGATTCGGCGACTTCACGGCCGTCAACAACATCTCTTTCGATGTGAAAAAGGGCGAGACCTTCGCCTTTTTAGGGCCGAACGGCGCGGGCAAATCAACCACGATCAAGATGCTCACCACGCTTTTGCGCCCCACCCGCGGCGAGATCATTGTCGACGGCCACAATCCCATGAAAGAGCCGGAGAAAGTGCGCCGTTCTTTCGGCATTGTGTTCCAGGACCCGAGCCTGGATGACGAACTGACCGCGAAGGAGAACATGGAATTCCACGGCGTGCTGTACGGCGTCCCTTCGCGGCTCCGCAAGGCGCGCATCGAAGAGCTTATGAATTTCGTCGAGCTGTGGGACCGGCGCGACAGTCTCGTGAAGGAGTTTTCCGGAGGCATGAAACGGCGGCTGGAGATCGCGCGTGGGCTGCTGCATCATCCGAAATTGATCTTCCTCGACGAGCCGACGCTCGGCCTCGATCCGCAAACGCGCAACCACATGTGGAGCTATTTGCAGGACCTCAACAAAAAGGAGGGGATCACGGTCTTTTTCACCACCCACTACATGGAAGAGGCGGCGCGGATTGCGGAAAGGATCGCCATCATCGACCATGGCGTGATCGTTGCCACCGGCTCAGCGGATGAGCTTACCCGACAGACCGGGACGGCGTCACTCGAGGATGCGTTCCTGAAATTGACCGGCTACACGATCCGCGAAGAAGAGTCGAGCGCTACCGACCGCCTGCGCACGCTCGGGCGCGCCTGGGCCGGGAGAAGAAGATAACGGCACATCGATTATGAAAATTGTCTACATCATGTGGCTGCGGGAACTCAAACGCTACTTCCGCTCCAAGTCGCGCATCGTCGGCTCGCTGGGGCAGCCGCTCCTCTTTTTGCTTGCGCTCGGCTACGGACTGGGCTCGGTCTTCCGCGCCGCAGGCCAGGGGAACTACTTTCAGTTTCTTGTGCCCGGCATCGTCGGCATGAGCATCATCTTCTCCGCGATCTTTTCCGGCATCCAGATCATATGGGACCGGCAGTTCGGATTCTTGAAAGAAACTCTCGTCGCCCCGGTTTCGCGGCTCAACATCATGATCGGCCGGACGTTGGGCGGCGCCACCGTTGCCACCATCCAGGGCGTCATCGTTCTCTTCATCTCCATGGCCTTCGGCTTCAGGCCCAGCAACTGGTGGCTCTTCCCTGTTGCCCTCGTTTTCATGCTCCTCGTCGCTCTGCTCTTCACCGCGCTCGGCACCGGCATCGCGTCCGTCCTTGAAGACATGCAGGGCTTTCAGCTCATCATGAACTTCCTCGTGATGCCGATCTTCTTCCTATCCGGCGCGCTCTTCCCGCTTTCCGGCCTTCCTCATATCCTCACGGGGTTCACGATCGTCGACCCGCTTTCGTACGGCATCGACTCTTTTCGGGCGCTGCTCGTGGGCGCCGCGCACTTCGGCCTTGGCCTTGATTTCACCGTGCTCACAGTAGTTACCGCTGCATTTTTGGTGGCCGGAAGTTATCTCTTCTCAAGAATTCAAGTATAAGAGCGCAGCACTCGGGCGCCATGCCCGGCAAGTCGCACGGACAGTGAAGGAAAAGGCCCGCCAGAGCGGTTGCACAGTACATGTAGCCGTTCTTGCAGTTGCGGAAGGTGGCTTTTTCCTGGCGAAAAAGCCACTTGACCTATGGGGTTTCCGGATACGGCACGGAGCGATGGAAAGAGAGCGGTCAGCTTTTAGTATCAGCTTTCAGCTTGTTCTCGCCTTGAAATCTTGGCGGCTTAATCAAAGATTCATCCGCCCACTGCCTGCGCATTGGTCCGGTCACTCCATGATGACTACATTCGCACCACTGCCTTCAAAACCTTTCCATGTACCGAGTCTTCCACGGCCTGGTTGATTTCGTCGAAGGGATAGAAGCTGACCATTCGGTCAAACGGCAAACGCCCCCGCCGATTCAGATCGATCATCAACGGAATAAATGTCTGGGGGATGGAATCGCCTTCCACAATGCCGCAAATCGTCCGGCCATCCAGGATGTTCTGCATGTTCAGGCTTGCCTCGGCGCCAAAGGGCGCCACGCCGATCAATCCGCAGCATCCGCCAATCATCAGCGAATCGACCGCCTGGCTGAAGACCTTGGGAATTCCCGTACACTCCAGGGAATACTCCGCGCCGAAACCGGTGATCTTGCGAATCTCCGCAACCGGATCCGTTCGACCGCCCAGGATAATGTGCGTGGCCCCGAACTCTTTTGCCGCCTTGAGCCGTTCCTCATTTTTATTTCCGACCGCGATGATCGTGGTGCAGCCACAGGCTACAGCCGCCATGAGGGCGCTGATCCCCACGGAACCCATACCGAAAATCGCGATCGAGGAGCCGGGTTTGGGGCGAAGCGAGTTGATGACGCCGCCGACGCCCGTCTGAAAGCCGCAACCCAGCGGCCCAAGAATATCGAGCGGGAGATCCTTGCCCACCTTGACCACGTTCCGTTCGTGGGCCAGCGCATGAGAAGCAAAAGAAGACTGGCCGAAAAAGCCGCCGTGGATCGTTTCTCCCGCCTTGTGCATCCTGCGTTCCGCACCGGGTCCGCCGCCAATGACGTTCATCCTGAAAAAATCCAGGCAGTGAAATGGAATTCCATTCTTGCACGAAGGGCACACACCGCACGTGAGATAGGTCAGCACTACATGGTCGCCCGGCGCCACCGCTTTGACCTGCGCGCCGACCTTTTCGACGATCCCCGAACCCTCGTGTCCGAGCACCGCCGGCAAAGCCATGGGCACGTATTGATCGCGCGCCACCAGATCGGTGTGGCAGATTCCCGAACTCACCATTTTTACCAGTACTTCATCGTCTCTCGGATCATCGAGTTCAAGCTCTTCAATGCGGAAAGGGCCTGACTTCTCGCGGACTACAGCAGCCTTGATCTTCATCGTCGATCCTTTCTTCTTCCAGCGTCCGGTCCATCCGCTCCCGGTTTGCCGCCAACCTCCTCGAGGGAGGTTCTCCAGTTCCGATGACGTTTCCCGGTCGTACAAGGCGGCCAACCGCGGCGTGCCAGTTGGTAAATGTGGATTCGCCCGACAAAAACTGGAGAAGTGCTATAGTATCACGCCGCGTCAGAACGGAAGCGCGCGCTCGCCCTTCTGGATGGTGAGCCATTTTACTTCGGTCAGATGTTCCACCGAATAACGGCCGCCTTCGCGCCCATGGCCGCTGCCCTTGGAGCCTCCGAAGGGGCAGCAGGAATCGGCATCGATGGTACCGTCATTGACGTGGACCATGCCCGCCTCTAAGCCCTCGGCCAGGAAAATGGCTTTCTGCAAATCCTTCGTAATGATGCCTGCCGACAGGCCGTACCTGGTATCGTTGGCGATGGCCAGGGCTTCTTTCTCATCGTTCGCGGCGAAAATCGACGTGACCGGTCCAAAGGTTTCTTCATGGTATATCTGCATGGACGGCGTGATGCCGGCCAGCACCGTCGGCCGATAGAGCCTCCCCTGGTATGTGCCGCCGGTGAGCAGCCTTGCTCCCTTGGCAACGGCATCCTTCACGTGGCTGTCGATCTTGCGCACCTGTTCGTCGTTGATGACAGGACCAATGAAGGTGCCGGGCAGGCTGGGATCGCCGACGGGAAGGTTGGTCGCCAAGGCCGCCAGTTTCTGCGAGAATTCCTCGACGATTGCCTTCTCCACAATCACCCGGTCCGCGGACAAGCATACCTCGCCCTGGTGCAGGAAGGCGCTGAAGGCCGCGGATTTCACGGCGTACTCGATGTCCGCGTCGGCGAGAACGATGATAGGATTTTTGCCCCCCAGTTCCAGCGTGTATTCCGTCAGCCTGGCAGCGGCCTTCTGAGCGATCTTGCGGCCGGTTTGCGTCTCCCCCGTGAAGGCGACGAACGAGCAGCGATCATCTCCGATGAGAGCGTCGCCCAACACGCTGCCGGGGCCGGTGATCACATTGAGGGCGCCGGCGGGAAGGCCGGCCCTTTCGAACAACTCCCCGATCTTAAGACCGATGACTGGGGTCTCGCTTGCGGGCTTTAAAACGACCGTGTTACCCGTCGCCAGCGAGTACGCAACCTTGTACATGGAGAGGATCAGGGGGAAATTCCAGGGGGAGATCGCAACGACAGTACCCCTTGGCTTGCGCATGGTCATGGATAGCTTTGCCGGATCATTATGGAAGGTCTCCCCCAGGATGCGCTTGCTATCCGCCCCGGCGGTCACCAGCAGGTCTGCCGTTTGCGAGATTTCAAACATTGCCTTGCCGAACGTACTACCGCCCTCGGCGATCAGCACATCCGCGAATTCCTGGCGGCTGGCTTCCAGAATCTCCGCTGCCCGTTGGAGGATTTGGGAGCGCAGCAACGGCGGGGTGGCGGCATACGGTATGCGAGCAGCCGCGGCAGCGGCCATCACGCGGTCCGCATCGCTGGCGTCGCCCTTGGGCACCTTTGCATACACTTCGCCCGTGTAGGGATTGAGATCTTCAAATGTTGCTCCGGACAGGGCATCAACCCATTCTCCCCCGATGAACATCCGATACGTTTTCATCCAAATCAGTTCCTTTCGTCGAGTTCAAGGCCTTTCACGCAATGCCCGAGTTCCGCAATACTGGGACGAAACTTGAGCGGCCCGTGCGAACAGTCCGCCTGGCGGGCAAGTTATGGAAGACACGCCACACAGTCAGCAGTTAATGGCCACGGTGGGTCTGGCAAGGGCATACGCTCTTGCAGAACTTGGGATAACTTTCCGCTGCTTGGCAGCACCAATTGCCGCTGCGGACACTTCAGTTGCCTACTCAATAGCAACAGGAAAGGTGCTTTGGTCGCTGGCGGCTGCCTCTTTATGGGCCGGCGCGGCGCCGAGAGCAAGGCCGGTGGTGAGTGTCCGATAGGCGAAGAAGAGTTTGGCGCGCCAGCGCAAAATCATGCCGAAGGCCAGCAGATAAAAGAGCGCCCCGGTCTGTTCGAGTGAAAGAAAGCGGTCAAAGTATCCGCGCGCGAGGTAGCGCACGACGGCGAGGACAATGATGACCGCAAAAAAAGCGCTGGAGCGCTTCATCATGATGACGCCGTTCTGGAGGTGGAGATCGGAGGTGAGCAGCAGCGGATAGGCGAAGACGATGGCGCCAATGACAAAGGCGCCGAGGCCCCAGATCCAAGGGACGCGGAAGGCGGGAACGATGAACATGCAGAATCCGGTGGCCATACCCACGGGCGGCATCACGATCTTCTTCATAGTCACGGCGGTACGGCCCTCGCGCACGCGCCAGACGAGCACGCCGGCGAGACCTGCAAGGGAGACAACAGCCGTGAGGAGGGGAGATGCAACCATGAATTTTGCCTTTCAGTTCTGGCGACGGGCTGGGTGGCTCCGGGGTCAGAGCCAGATCGGTACATTCCCTATTCTATAGGACGCGGCGAGAGCGAAGATCGTTGCAATGTTTCTACTCCGGCGGCCAGGGGTCACGGAGCAGCGAGCACAGCCCAAGATCGTTGCCGTAGCGCTCGACCTCGACCTTGGCCATGTGAACGGAGTGGGTCATGCCGCGGAAAGCGGGGACAGCGTCGGAGCCCATAATCTGCGGCGAGATAAAAAGGTGCAGGCGGTCGACGAGGCCTGCGGCAAGAAAAGCGGTGTTAAGGCGCGTGCCGGTTTCAGTGAGGAGGGTGAGGACGCCTTCTTCGCCGAGCTTCAAGAGGACCTTTTCGAGCGGGACGCGGCCGGCCTCCGCCGGCAGCACTTCGACACGCAGACCGCGCGTGGTAAGTTCGCGGATACGGGCTTCGTCGTGAGAAACGGTGAAGATGATGACGTCGTTCTGGGCCGTGGAGACCAACTTGCAGTCGAGGGGCATGCGCAGCGCGGAGTCGAGTACGATGCGCAGCAGCGAGCGGCGGCGGCGCAGTCCGCTGCGGTCGGTGAGCCAGGGATCGTCAGCCACGACAGTGTCCACCCCGACCATGGTGGCGTCGGCCTGCCAGCGCAGCGGCTGCACGGCAGCGCGCGCCTCTTCGCTGGTGATCCAGTAGGGCGCGTGCGGGGTTTGCTGCGCGGGAGGCGGCGCGATGCGCGCGTCGAGGGTCATGGCGACCTTCATGAGCACAAGGGGTCGATGGTCAAGAATCCAGCGGGCGAAGCCTTCGTTGAGGCGGCGGGCCTCGGCCTGGCACGCTCCCACGGCGACCTGGATGCCTGTGGCGCGGAGGGCTTCAAGACCATTGCCGGCAACGGAGGGGTTGGGGTCGATGGTGGCGGCGACGACGCGGGCGAGACCGGCTTTGATAAGCGCATTGGTGCAAGGCGGCGTGCGGCCCGTGATGTTGCAGGGCTCGAGCGTGACGTAAGCCGTGCCGCCGCGGACGCGGTCGCCTGCGTGCCCCTGCGCAGCTTTGAGCGCGGCGATTTCGGCGTGGTCGAGGCAGTCGTATTCGTGCCAGCCCTCGCCGGCGACCTGGCCGGCGCTGTCGAGAATCACGCAGCCGACGGCAGGGTTCGGCGATGTGACGCCAATGCCCTTGCGCGCCAGCTCGAGGGCGCGGCGCATCCAGTAAAGATCCCAGTCGGAGATGTGGCCGGTGTCGTTCATCTTTGAGATGAATCGGGAACAATCTAGTGTAAATCGGGTGGATGGGGTGGGGGTGCGGGATTTGTAAGTGGGTGAGACTTTCAGGTTCGTGCAATCCCGGGTCTCAAAATCGAGATCCTTCGACTTCGCTCAGGACAGGCTCTGGGGACACTTTTTCGCGCCGAGTAAGGTTCTTGAGAAGCGGCGCACCGCCGTCGGCGGAATAGCAGCTAACGGCGCGATTTCGGGATGCGGCCGAGACGGGGATCGTGCCGGAGCAGCAGATCGCAGGCGTGGAGGGCTTCCTTTTCAAAATCGGGGCCGTCACTGGGAACCAGGAGCCAATGCCCGATCATTCCCCCGAGCAATTCAATGCGTCGGAGCGAGGGGAACTCGCGGCGGAGTTGGCGATCGGCGGGATTCGTGGTTTCGGACAGCACCAGCCAGAGGCCGTTGTCCCGCGGCGATTGGGGGTGGTCGCGGAGCATGCAGACGAGGCGGTCACCGATGTAGACGTTGAAGCCGGAAAACATCGGCCGCACCTCAGGATCAAGCGGCGCAAGCGCCTCAAGGACGAAGGCGTGCGGAGGCTTCCGCTGGGGTTTGGCCGGGCGAGGCATGGCAATCTGATTGTATTTTGCCTTACCCCAGCAGTGAATCGACAAATTCTTCCGGCGAGAATTCCAGCAGGTCGGTCATTTTTTCGCCGACACCCACGAAGCGCACCGGAAGATTCAGCTCGCGGGCGATGGCCACGGCAATGCCGCCCTTGGCTGTGCCGTCGAGCTTGGTGAGCAGAATGCCGGTAGCTCCGGCATACTGAGTGAACTGCCGTGCCTGTTGCAATCCATTTTGTCCTGTCGTCGCGTCCATGACGAGCAGAACCTCATGGGGCGCATCGGGAACCAAGCGGGAGGCGGTACGGCGCATCTTGTCGAGCTCATCCATGAGGCCGGTTTTGGTGTGCAGGCGGCCGGCGGTATCGACATACAGCTGGTCGATTTTGCGCGCCTTTGCGGCCGCAATCGCGTCGTAGAGCACGGCCGCCGGGTCGCCGCCCTGCTTGGTCTTGATCATCTCCACGCCGGAGCGCGCGGCCCACACTTCAAGCTGCTCGATGGCAGCCGCACGAAAGGTATCTGCGGCGCATAAAAGAACGGAGTTCCCCTGAGCGCGGCTCCATGCGGCCAGCTTGCCGCTCGAGGTGGTTTTGCCGGTGCCGTTGACGCCCACGAGGAAAGTGACTTTGGGAGGCGCTTGCGGTGCGGCAGCCGCTCCTTGCGGGGCACGGAGGATTGTGATCATTTGCTCCTTCAGGAGATCGCGCAGCTCCGCGCCGCCCTCAATCGCCTGATGGCGCGCGCGATCGCGCAGGGCGCCGAGGATCGCTGTGGTAGTTTGCACGCCAAGGTCACTCGAGAGCAGCGCCGTTTCCAGCTCTTCGAGCGCGCTTTCGTCCACCGTGCGGGTAAGCGCGGCAATGTCCACGATTTTGGAGGAGAAGGACTCGCGGGTGCGCGAAACGGCCTGCCGCATGCGGTCGAAGAGGTTCTTCCTAGGCTCTTCTGCCGCGGGGTCTTCGGGTTCCTGGCTGCCAAAAAGCGTTTGAATCATTGCTGGTTTCAGTTTAAGGCAGCGGAGCTAGCGGGACGGCGGATCAGCGGGCCGCACCCTAGCGACAAAAATAATGGCGTCGCGAGGGTCGGGCACGCGGCCGTGCTATCCCAGGTCTCAAAATCGAGACCTGGGGCACCCATTTTCGTGCTGAGTTTGGCTTTTGAGACGTGGGTTACCCACCCTGCCGGGTCCGATATGCTTGATAAGAGGCTGATCTTTTTCCCCAGCGAATCTCAGGAAAAATGACAAAAGCGCACCCACATCCTTTGGAAAAGCTTCTTGAAAGCCGGATCGCCATCATTGACGGGGCGATGGGCACGACGCTGCGCACCTACGGAATGATGGAAGCGGACATCCGTGGCGAGCGCTTCAAGGACGCGACGAAGGACCTCCTCAACAACGGCGACCTGTTCAGCCTGACTCAGCCGGAGATGGTCTGCGACATCCATCGCAGATTTCTGGAGGCAGGGGCCGACATTATCGAGACCAACACCTTTGGCGCGACCTGCATCGCGCAGAGCGAATTCTTTGTGGACGATCCGCGGGAGCGCGGCGGCCGGAAGGATCCAGAGTTTTACCAGAAGGTCATCGAGGACAAGTTCCTCAACGCCCTGGCCTGGGAGATCAACGAGCAATCGGCGCGGCAATGCCGGGAGTGGGCCGATCGTGTGGGCAGCGCAACGGGTAGTCAACGATTTGTTGCGGGTGCGATGGGGCCGTTGACCGTGTCTCTCTCGAACTCGCCCGATGCCGACGATGCGGGCTTTCGCGTGGTCACCTTCGATCAGGTGAAGGCGGCGTACACGCAGCAGGCGCGCGCGCTTATGGCCGGCGGCGTCGATGTGCTTCTGGTGGAGACGATCTTCGACTCGCTCAACGCCAAAGCCGCGCTGGTTGCCATCCGCGAGGTGTTCGAGGCGGAGGGCAAGAAGTTGCCGGTGATGGTCTCGGCGGCGGTGGGGCGCGGCGGCGAGACGATGATCTCCGCGCAGACCATTGGGGCGTTCTGGATTGCGATGGAGCATGTGAGACCGTTGTCGATCGGGCTCAACTGCTCTCTCGGTCCCGATCCGATGTATCCCTTCCTGAGCGAGCTTGCGGAAAAAGCGGATGCGGCCATCTCGTGCTATCCGAATGCGGGTTTACCGAATCCTCTTTCGCCGACCGGATTCGATCTTGGGCCTGAGGACATGGCGCGTTCTCTTGGCGACTTTGCGCGCGCAGGGCTGATCAACATAGCCGGCGGCTGCTGCGGGAACACACCCGAACACATTGCGGCCATCGCGAAAGCTCTCGAAGGTGTACCTCCACGGCAACTGAGGGCGGCGCGATGAAGGCCGACTTCGAAAGCGTGAGCGTATCAGAAATTGAGACAAGGCCTCTTCGCCTTTCCGGGTCGCAGCCATTCGTCCAGCAGCCCGGCATCTACATCCTGATCGGCGAGCGGACCAATGTAGCCGGGTCGCCGAAGTTCGCCAAGCTGATCAAAGAAGGCAAATACGAAGAAGCTGTAAGTGTGGCGCGGCAGCAGGTAGAGAATGGCGCGAATGTTCTGGACATCTGCATGGACGAGGGCATGATCGACGGCGTGGCGGCCATGACGCGCTTTCTGCAATTGCTGGCGAGCGAGCCCGAAGTGGCCAAAGTGCCGTTTATGGTCGATTCCTCGAAGTGGGAGGTGATCGAGGCAGGGCTGAAGTGCCTGCAGGGCAAGGGCATCGTCAACTCCATCTCGCTGAAAGAAGGCGAGGAGAAGTTTCGCCGGAACGCCGCGGCGGTGCTGAAGTATGGCGCGGCGGCGGTGGTGATGGCCTTCGACGAGCAGGGACAGGCCGCGGCCTACGAGGACAGGATTCGCATCTGTGAGCGCGCCTACAGGATTTTGGTAGACGAGGTTGGGTTTCCTCCCGAAGACGTCATCTTCGACCCCAATATCCTGACCGTCGGGACGGGGATGGAGGAGCACAACAACTACGCGGTCGACTACATCCGGGCGACGCGATGGATCAAGGAAAATTTGCCGCACGCGAAGGTGAGTGGCGGCGTGTCGAATATTTCGTTCAGCTTTCGCGGCAACAACAAGGTGCGCGAGGCGATGCACTCCGCGTTTCTTTATCACGCCGTTGCGGCGGGCATGGACATGGGCATCGTCAACGCGGGAATGCTGGAGGTGTACGAGGAGATTGAGCCGGAGCTGAAGACTCTGGTCGAGGACGTGTTGCTGAATCGCCGCCCTGACGCGACCGAGCGGCTGGTGGAGTTTGGCGAAAAGCTGAAGGGCGCCGGCGAGGCGGTGAGTGAAAAGAAGACCGAGGAATGGCGCAACGGCACGGTGGAAGAGCGCCTTTCGCACGCGCTGGTGAAGGGGATCGATGCTTATATTGAGGCGGACGCCGAGGAAGCGCGCGTGAAGCTGGGCCGGCCTTTAGCCGTGATTGAAGGCCCGTTGATGGACGGCATGGGCGTGGTGGGCGATCTGTTTGGGGCCGGCAAAATGTTCCTGCCCCAGGTGGTGAAGTCCGCGCGGGTGATGAAGAAGGCCGTAGCGCATTTGACGCCCTTCATGGAGGCCGAGAAAGCGGAGAGGTTCGCGGCCGGAGAAGCGGTCAAAGCGCAGGGAAAGATCGTGCTCGCGACGGCCAAGGGCGACGTTCACGACATTGGCAAGAACATCGTGGGCGTGGTTCTGGCCTGCAACAACTACGAGGTGATCGACCTGGGAGTGATGGTCCCCTGCGAAAAGCTTTTGGAGCGGGCCAAAGAGGTGGGTGCCGACCTGATCGGCGTCAGCGGCCTGATCACGCCGTCACTCGACGAGATGGTGCATGTGGCCCGCGAGATGGAGCGCCAGGGTTTCAAGGTGCCTCTGCTCATTGGCGGGGCAACCACCAGCCGGGCGCACACGGCGGTGAAGATTGCGCCGCAGTACAGCGAGCCGGTGGTCCATGTGCTGGATGCCAGCCGCGCGGTTCCGGTGACAAGCGCGCTTCTGAGCGACGAGGGTAAGCCTGAGTTCGTGGCGCAGCATCGCGCAGAATACGAGGCGCTGCGCAAGACTCACTCTGCCGCGCGTCAAAAGCTCGTCCCGCTTGAGGATGCCCGTGCACGGCGCACTCCGATCGAGTGGCGCGCCGAGGACTTGCCTGTGCCCGAGTTTACCGGCGTGCGTGTGCTCGACAATTTCCCCCTGACGACGCTGCGCGCATTCATTGACTGGACGCCGTTCTTTCACACCTGGGAGTTGAAGGGCGTCTACCCGCGCATCTTCGATCACCCTGAGCACGGCGAGCAGGCGCGCCAGGTCTTCAGCGAAGGGAATGCGTTGCTGGATCGTATCGTCGAGGAGAAACTGCTGACGGCGCGCGGCGTGTACGGTTTCTTCGCCGCCAACGCAATGGGCGACGATGTAGAGCTGTACGCGGACGGCGACCGCAAGAAGGTGGTCGAGCGCGTCTGCTTCCTGCGCCAGCAGGCCGATTGGGAAGGGAAGGAACCGTGCCGATCGCTGGCCGACTTCATCGCGCCGAAGGAAACCGGGCTCGCCGATCACGTCGGCGCCTTCGCGGTGACGAGCGGGATCGGCCTCAAGGAGCTGTGCGACCGGTTCCGTGCCGCGCACGACGATTACAACGCAATCATGGCGGAGGCCCTCGCCGACCGTCTTGCGGAAGCTTTCGCCGAGTGCCTGCACAAGCGGGTGCGGGAAGAGTGGGGGTACGGGCGCGGCGAAAACCTGAGGAGCGAAGACCTGATCCACGAGAAGTATAGGGGCATCCGGCCCGCGCCTGGCTACCCGGCGTGCCCGGATCACACGGAGAAGGGCACACTGTGGCGCTTGCTCGACGTGCACGCGAAGACCGGCATGCTGATTACCGAGTCGTTTGCCATGTGGCCTGGCTCAAGCGTGAGCGGGCTCTACTTCGCGCACCCGGAATCGCGTTACTTCAGCCTGGGCAAGATCGGCCGCGACCAGGTGACAGACTATGCCCAGCGCAAAGGGATGAGCGTGGCAGAGGTGGAGCGGTGGCTCGGGCCCAACCTGAACTACGAGCCGGGAGAATAGCTTTCTGCATTTCCAAATCGGGAACGAATCTGCCCCGCCAAACGAAAGTTTCACTGCTGGGCTCGCATGAGCCACCAGCGGCCTAATCTTCCCATCTCCGCTGGCCGATTCCGTAGTTGTATGAGCGGCCTCAGTTTACCCGGCAAAAATAAATCCGAAACACAGCGAAACTATCCGGGGCGTCGAGGGTTCAAGCAGCTAGCTCGGGGGATTTCCAGTCCATTCAACCTTGGGGAAGGTTGATCTCGCGAGACGCATCAGAGCGGAACCAGAGTAAACGTATCTTCGCCTAAGTTCGTGGAGGTGGCTTTTTCTTGAGGAAAAGGCCACTTGGCTGACGTGCATCCGGGATGCGTCTACTCTGGTTCCGCTATCGCACACAATCTGACGATTTGACCTGGAGACGATTATGAAATGCACCCCTCTCGTTGTGCTTTCCATGTTGTTGGCGCCGCCTCTGTTTGCGGACATGGGCCAGCAGCTGATTCCTGCCGGTTCACTTGTTTCGTGCAACACCGGTGACGCCAGAATCTCCTCAAGAACAACCGCCATCGGCGATCCCGTGCTGTGCAAGGTTCAGCATCGCCGGGGCGATTTCATGCTCCCCTATGGCAGCTACCTGGGCGGAGAACTTTCCGAATACAAAGATCCCGGCCATTTTGTGGGTAAAGGCTGGATGCAACTGGACTTCGACCGGCTCTACGTTGGCGACAGGGTCTTTCCGATCGATGCGAAAGTTGTGGACGTGCCAGGCTACAAAATTGACGCCCAGGGTCGCATTCTGGGCAAAGGTCATGCGACGCGCGACACCGTGCTGTGGATGATCCCGGTCCTGTGGCCGATCGATCTCATCAACCTGCCCCGGCGCGGCCCAAGACCGACGCTCAAGGCCGAGACGGCACTGACGCTGCGCGTGATGGAAGACATTCAGGTTCCTCAGGTTCCGGAACCGCAGCGCGATCCGAATGGGCTCTACCAGCGTTCGCCCAACGCCTACGCGCCTGAGCCTCCGGCGCCGACGCAGGAGCCGGACAGCGGGCAGCAGGACGCGTATGCTCAGCCCGAGGAGCCAGCGAGTCCGCCTCCGGCAATGGCCTATGAGGAACCGGCGCCGTACCCGGTGCAAGTGCCCTATGTTCCGCCCGTTGTCGTTACGCCATATGTGGCCGGCTTTGCCTATGGCTATGGCTATTGCTGCGGCGTCATCGGGGCGCGGCCGGGATTCTATGCGTACGGCCCGAGGGTTTATGCCAGAGGGCCGGTTGCAGGTGCGTATGCACCCGGCGTGCGGGCTTATGGTTACGGCTACGGCTACGCGGGCCGCGGTGTGGTTACGCGGGGCTACGCGTCAGGCTACGCGGGCCGCGGAATGGTGACGCGAGGCTACGCCTCAGGCGGCATGACGATGGCGCGTGGCGGCATGGGTTACGCACGCGCCGGAGGGCGCCGGTAAGAGCAGCAACGCGGCTCCTGAATGTCCCGCCGAAAGAGTATGGCGGAACTCTTGTGTAAAAATATGGACCTTTGTACAACGTTATAGGTAAAGCAAGAGCGAGAACATGTGTGGCCTCCTCGAACGGCAGGGGCGGGACTGCGAATCTGGCAGCTCTGCTCCTGGCCGTTCGTTTTCCGCTTGTGAGCCAGCTCACAAGGCGATGCGCAGCTTTATGAAGGAGGCATTACTCTGTGAAGAAAATTTTTGCGTTTTATGCGTTTGTTTGACCTTCCTTTCACAGAAGTGAGGGATACTGCTTGCGTGATTCCGCGCATTCGATATAAGGTTCCGCTCCGACTCAACCTGGATTCCAATGCCCTCGTAGAAATGGCGTTTCCGACGGGCGCTCCATCGTTGCCCGCAGCCTCGGCCGTTCCCAGTATTCATGCGGATGTGGGCCGTTATCGCCTGCGACTGGCGGAGAACGCTGACGACCGCGCGGCCGCTTGCCGCCTGCGCTTCAAGGTCTTCAATATCGAGCTGGGCGAGGGACTGGAGAGTTCATACGAGACCGGGCTCGACATCGACCGCTTCGACGCTGTCTGCGAGCACCTGCTCGTGGAGGACAAACAGAGCCGGCGCGTGGTGGGCACCTATCGCATGCAGTCCGGCGAGACGGCGGCGTGCCATCAGGGCTACTACTCCGAGCAGGAGTTCAACCTGGTTCCCTATGAGCCGCTCCGGCCGGGCATTCTGGAGCTTGGCCGCGCCTCGATCGATCGCGAGCACCGCACCCCCGAGGTGCTGATGTTGTTGTGGAGAGGCATTGCGCAGTATGCTACCGACATGGGGCTTCGTTACTTGCTCGGTTGCTCTTCTTTAAACTCGAACGACCCGGCGGAGGGCTGGCAGATGTATCGCCAGCTTGAAAGTTTCCGGGTTGCTCCGGAGTTTGAGACGGCACCCACCGCTGCTTACGCGTGCCCCACGGAGCAGCAGGACGCGCACGCACAGCCGTCGTTCTGCCAGACCGATCGATCATTGCCGGATCATGTTTCTCCGGTGCCCGCCGAGACTCCCGTAAAAGTTCCCAAGCTATTGAGGACCTACCTTGCTATCGGCGCGCGCATTGGTGCGCCTCCAGCCTGGGACCGGGAGTTTCGCACCATCGATTTTCTGACGCTTCTGGATCTGAAATTGCTCTCGGCCGCGGCCCGCAACCGCTTTCTGGCCCCGATCACGCAATGACGCTGCGGCGGATCCGGCGCGCTGTGGCGCTGGTATTCGCTCTCGCGTTTTGCATCTTTCGCTTCTGGCTGGCGCGTTTGCGCGGGCCCATGACGCTGGAGCGCCGCGCTCTGTGGCTGCAGGCGTGTGCCCGCATGATCTTGAGATCCCTTGGCATCGGATACGAAGTCGAGGGCCGGCCGCCTATCTGCGGGCTGGTGGTCTCAAATCACCTCAGCTATCTCGACATCATGATCATCAGTGCGGCCATGCCCTGTTTTTTTGTCTCCAAAGCGGAGGTGAGTGGCTGGCCCTTCTTCGGCAAGGCGGCGCGCAGCGGCGGGACCATTTTTCTGGACAGGTCGAGCCAAGCTAGCGCCATGTCGGTAGCCGAGCAGATCTCTGAGCGGCTCAGTTTGCCGATTCCGGTTCCCGTGCTGCTGTTTCCCGAGGGCACGAGCACCGACGGGGCGCAGCTTCTGCGCTTCCACTCCCGGCTGATCGACCCCGCTACCACGGCAGGCGTTCCCATCACCGCCGCGGGCATCCGGTATGTGATCGAAGGCGGCGTAGAGGAGCGGGAGCTTTGCTGGTTT
>Ga0326728_10002742_pt1 | contig 57480 bp, 44 predicted proteins | sample MB3enrmetagenome_FD_207602 | JGI IMG/M metagenome (GOLD analysis project Ga0326728, IMG submission 207602) | Lab enriched peat soil microbial communities from McLean, Ithaca, NY, United States - MB31MN | ecosystem: Environmental > Terrestrial > Soil > Wetlands > Peat | place: USA: New York... | reverse complement strand
CGGTACGGACGATGAGTTAGTCGCGCTGGATTTCCTCAGCTGAGTACGGGCTGGTCGAAAGAGCCTCCGTTGAAGGCAGGATCGTGGAGGAGTTGGAGCGCGAGATTGCTGCACTCGCCGAGCTGTCTGCCGATGAGCCATGAAGACACTCCGGTTGTAAAGCGGTGCTAACAGCGCTCTGTAAGCGGGTAAATTTGGGGGCATTTTCATCACCGCCGTTTGTTTGCGGCTGGAAATAAACTTCTTGCAGCTACATGTGAGTCATTTATTGCTGCGGATGCGTTGAACGCGGGAGAATTCCACCGGCGCGGCCTGCACCGGGGTGGAATGCGGCGTAAACTCTTTGAAGGCCGTTTCCGCCATCGGCCTTTGCATTCAATCACTTCTTGATTCCGGGCATTGCGACCAGTATCTGGATGGTTGGATTCGGGTTCTTGAGAGGCAAATATGCGCCGTCTTCGTCCTCTGCAAAGTATTCTCCGGGTCTCAATGGCCGAGGGCCGGATCACGATTTCACTCGTGATTCTTCTTTCGCTGATTTGCCTGGCGCGGAGCTCGCCCGGGCAGGCGAGGTCCGCGAGCCTTGTGACCCATGCCGTGGATACCTTGCAGGTTCGGACCCTCGGGAATCACCACCCGCTGTGGGCCAGCCCGGCCAACGATCTTGGGGCGGTGGCCGCCGACGAGCAGATGGGCACGATGACTTTGGTACTGGGGCGTACGGCAGAGCGGCAGAAGGCATTTGCGCAGTTGTTGGCCGACCAGCAGAACCCGGCGTCGCCCGAGTACCACCACTGGCTGACGCCGGAGGAGATTGGGCAGCGATTCGGCGTGTCTGACAGCGATCTGGACGCGGTAGCCGGCTGGCTTGCGGCGGAGCATCTTCAGGTGACGTACGTGTCGAACAGCCGGACGTTCCTGCGATTCACGGGTACGGCGGGCAACGTCGGCGCGGCTTTCGGGACCGAACTGCATCGGTACAACGTGAACGGCAGACAGAGGCTATCAGTGGCCACCGAGCCGACCATCCCTGAGGCGCTGGTGTCGGCGGTGAAGGTGGTGCGCGGGCTGTATGAGGCCGGCGACCATCCCCTGTACTCGGCGTCGGTCGAGGCTTCGGAATCGCCGGAGATGACTTCTTCCAGCGGCAATCACTACATTTCGCCGAAGGATTTTGCGACCATCTACAACCTGGGGTCGACCTATACGGGGACAGGTTTCACGGTGGGCATCGTCGGCGAGGCGCGGGTATACACAGGCGACCTGAACAACTACAAGTCGCTGACCCAGACTACGTTTACAAATCCGACTGAAGTCGTGCCTACTGCTTACGGTGGCGTGGATCCGGGCGCTGCGTGCAGCACCACTACGTGCTCGGCCAACTACGAAGGGGCGCAGAGCGAGGCGACGCTCGATGTGCAGCGTGTGGGGAGCACGGCGCCGGGGGCATCGATTCAGCTGGTGGTTGCCACCGACGCCAGCGGAGGGATAGGAGTCGACACGGAGTATATGGTCGATACCAGTCCGGCGCCGGTGAATGTGATCAGCATCAGCTGGGGTGATTGCGAGGCGGATGCCAACAAGTCGGATGTGACCTTTTGGGACACGCTCTTTTCAAACGGCGCGGCGGAAGGCATCTCGACGTTTGTCTCTTCGGGCGACTCCGGAGCTTCTGGCTGCGAGGCCGCGTTCACGACGCCTGATTCTCAGAGCGCGCTGAGCCCCAACTACATCTGTTCGTCGAGCTATGCAACCTGCGTTGGCGGCACGGAGTTCAACGACACGGCGAGCCCATCGACCTACTGGAACGGTACCAACGGAGCGGGCTATTTGTCGGCGTATGGCTACATCCCGGAGGGGGCGTGGAACGACTCGACAATGACCAAAGTGGCCGGAACCGGAGGCGGGGTGAGCAGTTACGTGGCGACTCCGAGCTGGCAGACAGGGACGGGCGTGCCAGGAACCGCCGGGCGGTATACGCCGGATGTCTCCTTCTCCGGCTCACAGCACGACGGCTACTTTGGCTGCATGGCTGCAAGCGGAGGCAGTTGTGTGGTCAGTTCGGGGAGCTTCACATTCCTCGCTTTTGCCGGCACATCTGCATCGGCACCGTCAATGGCGGGCGTAGCGGCACTGGTCGATCAGAAGCTGGGCTCGGCGCAGGGGAACCTGAATCCGAAGATCTACTCGCTGGCCAACTCGTCGAGTTACTCGAGCATCTTTCACGACGTCACGGTGGCTTCGAGCGGCGTAGTTGGCTGCGCGGCTGACACGCCGAGCCTGTGCAATAACACGATTCCGTCGTCGTCGAGCCTGACGGGCGGCGTGCCCGGATACACGGTGAATTCCGGCTTTGACGAGGCGACCGGGTGGGGCTCGCTGAATATCGCGAATTTCCTGAGCAGTTTCGGGAACACACAGAGCACGCCGACGGTGACGGTGACGCCGGGCGCGTCGAGCATCACGGTGGGCCAGACGCTGAGCGTAACGGTCACGGTAAACGGAACGGGGGCAACGCCAACGGGCAGCGTGGTTCTGAGCGGCGGCGGATACACTTCCGCTTCGACCATTTTGACGGGCGGCAGCGCTACGATTCATATTGGCGCGGGTGCGCTCACGCAGGGCACTGACACTTTGACGGCGACGTATACGCCCGATTCGAACAGCTCCTCGGCCTACGGTGTTGCATCGGGTACAACGTCGATCATCGTCACCTCGCTATACACTCCAGCAGTTTCGTTGTCACCGACCACCGCCAGCATTACTGTAGGTCAGCCGCTGAGCGTTACCGTAGCAGTGAGCGGAACGAACGGTACTCCCACCGGAAGCGTTACTCTCACCCGCGGCAGCTACACATCCGCTTCCACAGCGCTGGCGAGCGGCAGCGCGACCATCAATATTCCCGCCGGCGCTCTTGCTCTCGGCACATACGTCCTTACTGCTACCTATGCGCCGGATGGGACGAGTTCTCCGATCTATAGCTCGGCGACCGGAACGAGCCAGGTTACAGTGGCGACACGGTACACACCACTTATCGGCTTTTCTCCCAATCCGGCGACGATTACTGTAGCCCAGCCTCTTGCGGAGACGGTCACGGTCATAGGCTCGGATGGAAGCCCGACCGGAGCCGTAGTGCTCAGCGGCGCCGGGTATACCTCGGCCTCGACGGCGCTTTCCAACGGCAGCGCGACAATCAATATTCCGGCTGGAACTCTTCCTGTTGGCTCCAACAATATGACCGCGACCTATACGCCGGACGCAAGCGGCTCGCAGATCTATATCGGGGCGGCGGGGCTGACAACCGTATACGTGACGCAGAAGTACACGCCCACGGTGACGGTCACGCCTGGCGCAGGCAGCATCTCGACAGCTCAGCCGCTTACGGTTACAGTGGCCGTCAGCGGCACGGACGGCACGGCTACTGGCAGCGTTATTCTCTCTGGTGGAGGCTATACCTCGGCATCGACAGCTCTGGTGGGTGGCAGCGCGACCATCAATATTGCCGCAGGCGCACTCGCGCTGGGGACCGATACGCTTACAGCGAATTACACGCCCGATTCGAACAGCTCACAGGTTTATAACACGGCGTCTGGATCGAACAGTGTAACCGTGACTGCGAAATACACGCCAACTGTGACCGTCACGCCCGGGGCGAACAGTATCACGATTGCCCAGCCGTTGACCGTAACCGTGGCGGTAACTGGCGCAGGCGGCACGGCGACAGGCAGTGTAGTTCTCTCTGGCGGCGGATACACCTCGGCATCGACAGTCCTGGTGAGTGGGGGCGCGACCTTCAATATCTCTTCCGGTGTCCTCAGCCAGGGAACTGACACGCTGACGGGCAGCTACACACCCGACTCGAACAGCGCGCCGACTTACAGTGCGGTCACGGGCTCGAATACGGTCATAGTGACTCCGAAGTACTCACCAACCGTGACGGTGACGCCGGGGGCGAGCAGCATTACCACTGGCCAGCCGCTGACGGTGACCGTAGCGGTTTCCGGCTCAGACGGAACTACAACGGGCAGCGTGGTTCTTTTCGGAGGCGGGTACACTTCGGCTGCGACGTCGCTCACGTCGGGAGGAGCGACCATCGACATTCCGGCGGGCGCGCTCGCGCAGGGCAGCGATACGCTGACGGTGAATTACGCGCCCGACTCGAACAGCTCGCCGGTTTACAACTCGGCGTCGGGATCGAATAGCGTAACTGTGACGCCGAAGCTGAACCCGACGGTGACGGTGACGCCGGGAGCGAACAGCATCACGGTGGGACAGACGCTGGCGGTTACCGTGACAGTGGCCGGAACGGGCGCGACGCCGACGGGCAGCGTGGTTCTCACGGGCGGCGGGTATACATCGGCAACGACGACGCTCAATGGTGGCAGCACGACCATCAATATCGCAGCGGGTGTGCTGGCGCAGGGCAGCGATACGCTGACAGCGAACTACACTCCGGATGCGACGAGTTCGCCGATCTATAACACGGCCTCGGGGTCGAAGAGCGTTACTGTTACACCGAAGTTGACGCCGGCGGTGACCGTGACGCCGGGCTCCGGCAGTGTCTACTTTGGCCAGACAGTTACGGTGACGGTTGTAGTGAACGGAACCGGCGGAACGGCAACTGGCAACGTAACGCTGGCGGGCGGCGGCTACACATCGGCCGCAGTGGCGCTCGTGAGCGGCAGCGCGACGATTACGATCCCGGCCAACTCACTGACGACTGCGGCCGACACGCTGACGGCCACCTATACGCCTGACCCAGGGAGTACGCCGGTCTATCTTGGTTCGACCGGGACGGGATCGGTGACGGTTGCCGCGTCGAGCTACAGCCTTGCGCTCGGCACGACTTCAGGCAGCGTGACGGCGGGAGGGCAGGCGACGGCGACGGTGACGGTACCGACCTCAAGCTATTACACCGGGACCCTGACGCTGAGTTGTGCGGTTTCGACTCTGATCTCAAGCCCGAGCCATGTACCGACCTGCTCGCTGAGTTCGGCGAGCGCGAGCATGACGGCGGGGGCGCAGTCGCCGAATCCGATCACTCTTACCATCTACACAACTGCCAGCTCGAGCACCTGTACCGTAGACAACCGTAACGCTCCGCATCTGCCGTGGAAAACAGGAGGCGGAATGGTGCTGGCCTGCCTGGTGCTATTCGGGCTTCCGCGCCATCGCCGCAGAGTGCGTGGGCTACTGATGGCCGTGCTGCTCGGCACGGTATTCGCGAGCAGTATCGTGGCCTGCGGCAGCAAGGTCGAGAGCTGTACGACCACAACGGTTCCGGGCACGACCGCAGGCCTTTATACAGTTACATTGACGGGAACAGGGACGCCTTCGGCTCAGACCGGGACCAACCCCTCGTTTGCGCTCACGGTCAATTGATTGGGTCTGAACGCAACTCCAGTGGCGGCGTTCGTATATGCGGACGCCGCCACTGGTCTTCGCGTGTTCTTCTTGAATTCCGAGTGCAATTCTTGACTCAAGTACGGAGTCTATTCTGTAGATGGTGAGGATTGGCTATGATCCGGGTGGGTTTGATCGGTTTTGGAATGGCGGGGCGTGTTTTTCACGCTCCCTTGCTCTCATCTGTGGATGGCATTGAACTTGCGGCGGTGCTGGAGCGGAGTACGAATCTTGCGACAGAGCGTTATCCCGGCGTAACGGTGTATCGCTCGCTCGACGCCATGCTGGCCGATGACACCTTGGACCTGTTTGTAGTCGCCACGCCCAGTACTACTCACTTTGACGTGGCTCGCGTAGTGGTTGAAGCAGGGAAGAACGCGATCGTCGACAAGCCTGTTGCCATCACTTCGGACCAGATCGCGGAACTGATCGCTTTGGCGCGCGCCAAAGGCACAATGCTCGTGCCCTTCCAGAACCGGCGCTGGGACGGCGATTTTCTCACTGTGAAAAGGATGGTGGACGAGGGCGCTCTGGGCGAGCTTGTGCACTTCGAGTCGCGCTTCGATCGCTGGCGGCCCGACAGACCCACCAACCGGCTCTGGAAAGAGGACCCGGCCAGTGGAGGAGTGCTTCTGGATCTCGGCACGCATATCGCAGACCAGGCGCTTGTGCTCTTCGGCAAGCCGGATACGGTTTCTGCCGAGGTGTTGCAAGAGCGGGAGTGGGCGCGGGTGAACGACGGCTTCGAGATCCGAATGCGCTACGATGGGTTCACGGTGGTTCTGGGGGCAAACAGTCTTTCGATTCCCTCGGGACCGCGCTTCCATCTGCGCGGAACCAAGGGGAACTTCTGGAAGTATGGAGTAGACCCGCAGGAGGCCGCGCTGACCAAGGTGACGCGCATCGCGGATGCCGATTGGGGCGTGGAGCCGGAGAGCGAGTGGGGCAGGCTCTATGCGGATGTGGACGGCACGACGCAGATGATGCCGGTGGAGACACTGACCGGAAACTACCGCAGGTACTACGAGGGCGTTCGCGATGCATTGACCGGCAGGAGAGAGGCGCCAGTGAAGGCCGTGGAGGCGTGGCGCACAGCTCGGCTGCTCGAGTATGCGCAGGAGAGCTCGGAGAAGCGGCGCGAGGTTGTGTGCGACTGGAGCGGCGAGCCGGAGAGCAGCAGCTAACTTGTTTGTTGCTGGTTGAGATTCAACCTTTCCCGGGTGCCGTCACCGTATCGCTGTGCGTCTACTGTGCGAGATCGTCGATCGGTGTGGGAGTCTTTCCGGGAACGACGATCCCGTATTTCACGTCGAGAAACTGCTGCAGACCTTTGGGAAGCAACACGGCCAGTTCCTGCCAGGTTAGAACCTTGAGCCGTGTGCGCAGCTCTGCGCTGCGGACGGCCTGCATTACATTGAACCACTGTTCGAGCAGATCGGGACGGCGGGCATCTAGTAACACCGCGAAGTTTGCGCCCGTTGCGTGGGCTGCTAGCACATTGCGAATGAGCTGGTAGGCGGCATATCCAGCCTCAGTGGGGGCCGCAACCACGGGGTCGATGTGGACCACCGCTTGGGGATCGCACAACAGGCTCTCGAACTCCTGCGACTGATTCTCAGGGAACTCGCTCGCGCGGCGCGGGCGGGCGGTGGCGATTCCGGTGCGTGGAAGAAGCTCGCGATCGAAGACTGCTTCGAAGTCGCGGTAGCTCTCAACAACACTTGCTTTGCGGGTCTGGAAGTCGGACTCTGTAAGTTTGGCCTCGATGAGCAGCGAGCCGAGGCAGAGGTCTACTTCGGTGCGATCGAAGCGGCCGTTGGCGAGCGGCACGCGGGCCTTCCAGCCGAAGATGGGCTCGGCAGTGTTGTCGATGCCGAGGATGCTGCGCAGGGCGCAGTCTTCCAAAACTCCGGGAGTACAAAAGACATTCATCAGCAGGGCATCGCTGCTCATCGAGGAGTCGAGCTCGCGCCAGCGGCGCTCGGCCTTCGGGAGGGAGCGGGCGGCCTGGGCGTGAACCTTGTCGAAGCGCCGCTGCCACTCCGGATGCGTAAGGATGGCGCCGTAAGCCGGATCGTAAAAGTTTCCGTGGCAATTGCCATCCGGCGAGTAGACGATGACGGGGTTTGCGCCGTAGCTCTCGACGTGGGGGTGGTTGCGGGCGTGGATGCGATTGCGGGCGGTGAGCTCGTGGCGGAGTGCAGCGGCGTAGTGGGCGGTGGGTGCGGGCATCGCTGCCAACAGATTATCCCGATTGACGATTGAGGAAGCAAGCAAGCAAGAAGCAGCCGCAGCTCCCTTGACTTCGCAGATGGCACGGAGTGCGGTCTGCTTCGCTCAGGAGGATAGTCGAAATGGGAAAGGTTGGAGGATAGGATCAGTCGATATGCAAAGGCCTTCCGGCTGGTTCGCAGGAAGGCCTTTGGAGTGGGGCCACGATTCAGTGGCGTAGGAAACTAGCGCTCGTGGCGGGTGAGGCCGAGCTGAACGGAGATCATGATCGAGCGTCCGGCCTGCTTTTCGATGCTGTCATTCCAGCTCGGGGTGTAGGGCTGGAGGGTCTGAGTGACTTTTTGGGAAGCAACGACTGTGGTCGAAGTAAGTGAAGTACCGTCGTTGGCCGCGCTGTTGGCAACGATGCTGTGGTCGTCAAAGAGGTTGTTGATGCTGAGCTTGACCTTGGAACCCGAGAAGATCGAGTGGCCCTTGACGTTGTAGTTCACAAACAGGTTGTTCATCCAGAACGGATCAAGGGGAACCGTCTGGTGAAAGCTGCTGATGTCGTTCCAGCGGGCGCCGATGCGCTTGCCGAAGATGCCGAAATCGAGCCCCTTCTGTTGATAGGTCATGCCCATCGATTCGGTGTCGTGCGGAGCCAGAGCAACCCAGGCCTCCGGTGTAGCGGGAAGGGCGGGAGTGATGGTAACGCCGTTCGAGTCGATGACAGCAGGGGCACCGGGGAAGGCTTCGTACTTGGCGATACCCAAGGTCCCGTACGCGTTGAAGCTGAGGCTATGAGTCACCGCGAGGTTGCCCTCGGCTTCAAAACCGTTGGTGTCGGAGTTGGGGTTGGCGTAGTTGTAGGTGTTACCGGCGTCGGCGCACCCGCAGGAGGTAGGAACCGTGTAGGTGGAATAGGTGTTCATGTAGTGGATGTGATAGACATCGGCGTCGAAGGCGAAGCGGCTCAGCTTGACCACGGTGCCGCCCTGGAAGGTATTGGCAATGGTCGGGGGAGGTGTAACCGCGGTCTGGGCGCCCAGGGTGTCGAAGACGCTGCTGAAGGGAGCGATGCTGCCGCGGCCGTATTGTGCGTAGATCGACGCGCTGCTGCTAAGGCGGTAGTTGGCCTCGATCGAGGGCAGAAGGGCGTTGTAATCCTGAGCGTGCTGGACCGTGGCCGAGCAACTTGACGCCAGGGTGCCGGTGGTGGTGGGGCAGGTGAGCTGATAGATTGTATGGCCGTCCGCGTACTGGGTCAGGTTCATACGGAAGAAGGCATCCTTGAGACCGGCGGTGACGGTCAAATCCGGGATGGCAACATACTGGAACTCAACATAGGGTTGGACGGCCGTGGTGTAGAAGTGCTCGTGGAACTTGATGTCATTCAGATAGGGCGACTGCACCCAGGTAAGGGGGTCGGTGTAGATCTGCTGACGCATGGTGTTGGTGAGCTCGTACCAGGAGCCCGTGCGGAAGACGCCCCACTTGGTGGCATAGCTGAGGGCCGCGATCTCGCCGCCGCGGGCATACTGATTCAGCTTGTCGATACCGGTCGGTGTGGTGCCGACCACCCAGCCAGGCTGGTCTGTGCCGCCGACGGTCTCTGTCTTCGTCGCGGTGAGAATCGAGTCGGTGATCAGATCCTGGTCGGTCTTGTTTTGGTAGTGCTGGTGGTTGGAGTAGCCGTAGGCGTAGGACCTGGAGTCGAGCTTCCAGCCCTTGCCGAAGTCGTGGTTGAAGGTAATGATGTCGAAGAACGAGGGCACGTGGTAGACCGAGTAGCGCCAGTACTGTGGATCGTTGCTGCCGTTCGGATTCTGCGCGGTGCTGTCGTAGAGATAGTTGTCGCCGTAGTGGAGCAGCTGGCGGCGGGTCGGGTCATTGTTCTGGAAAGCGTCGAGGATGATGTCTGTGGCGATCACGCTCAGGTTGGTGCGGTCGCTGAACTTGTAGTCGAACTTGGCGGTGGCTGCTACGTTCTGCTTGGGCGCGTTGGTCTGGTAGCCGTTCGAGCTCTGGTAGTCGCCATTGAGCCAGAAGTGGGCCTTGTTGTGCCAGAAGCTGCCCGAGTTGATATCGCCGAGTACCTGGTAGGTGCCCCACGAACCGTAGGTCACTTCGCCGCGGACGTGGCTTTCATCGCTCAGCGAGGGCGAGAAGAAGTGAATGGTTCCGCCGAAGTTCGAGGTGCCGATATCGGAGGCGGTGCCGGGGCTGCGGTCGAAATCGACATGGCCGATAGCCGCGGCGGGAACGTAGGCCCAGGAGTGGTGGCTGGGGTCGTTGGAGTCGTTGAAGGGCACGCCGTCCCAGGTCATGCTGTAGTCGTCATCGACAAAGCCACGGAAGTAGATCTTGGCCTGTCCGTTGCCGATACCGTTGGTGGTGAAGCTGACGGTGCCGGGGGCAGCCTGGATGATGTCCGCGAAATCGGTTACCGGCGAGGTGTACTCAGACACAAAATTGCTGGAGATCTCGGTGCGGGCCGAGCCGGCGTCGAGCAGCGACTGCACCGGCGCAAGCTGGGCGGCGAGCGAGTTATCGGCTTCCGCTTCGACCGTGACTTCCTCAGAGACCGAGGCGATGGACAGAGTTACAGGAAGATTCTGCACGGCGCCGGCAGCGACCGTAACATTGCGCTCGAGCTTGGCGAAGCCGGGATTTGCGATCTGAATGGAATAGGATCCGGCGGGCACGCCGGTGAGGTTGAACTTGCCATCCGCCCCCGTGACGCCGCTGCGGACGACCTCTCCGGCAGGTGAAACAACAGCAACGCTCGCGCCTAGGACGGCGTGACCGTTCTGGTCGACGACCGTTCCCTGGATAGTGCCTGCGCTGCCTTGCGCATGCAGGCAGCTCATACCTGCCGACAGAGCGAGCAGGCACACAAGAATGCAGGTGGCCAATGGCCACTTCTTCAGAATATTGTTCAAGTCCAGCCTCCAGAAGGGATAACAACTAAGGAGCAAATCCAAAAGGATAGCTTCAAGATAGGTTGCGGGCGTAAATGCCGGTTCAACGCATCATTAAAAGGATGTGAAGGGTCCGCTCTATCCCTGGCCCCGAGTGGCCAATGCAAAATCTATCTTGGATGGTGGGAGAGTGAACAAATGACGGACTGAACAGGAGTTGGCGTGATCCTCAGTTCGGATCAGTGCGTTCGATGTCGGGAGAGATGCGCCTTAGACAAACACCGGCGCATCGGCCACACCGGCCACGCCAAAGACCCGCCGATAGCGCTCGGTCTCTTCGCGATCGCCCAGAGCCTTTGAGTAGTTGTCGCTCAGCTTGACGGCAGGCCGGCCCTCGACCTCCGTCAGCTTGCACACCACGCTGAGTGGATTGAAACTTTCGTCGCCGCGTGGATTGCAGTTGCGGAAGTCGTTGGTGAGCAGCGTGCCCCATCCGGCGCTGAAGCGAATGCGATGCTCGGGTGTCCAGCGGGTGGGGTTGTGAAAGTCCTCGCCGCAGCGGAACTCGTCGGGCGTGGCGCCGTTGTGCATCTGGCCGGAGAAGTAGGCGTGCAGGCCGAGGATCTGCTCGACGTCGAGCGCATCGGAGGCGATTAGGCGCTTGCGCTTGGGATCGCGGCCGTGCTGTTCGAGCCATGCGATGTACTCGTCGCCGGCCACGTAGGCGTCCTTGCTATCGATGCGCAGTCCCGTCCAGGCACCCACCCATCCCGGCGCTCCGTTCAGGAACTGCGTGGTGCCAAAAGTGTCGGGGAGCAGGATCAGCAGCTCGCCGCGGTAGCTCTGCTGCCAGAGTTCAAGCAGCCTGTACTGAGCGGTGCGCAGGTCCTCGTCCGAGTCGGCCAGAGCGGCCATGGCCATGGGCAGCTCGTGGCCGTTGGTGCCGATGGCTTCAAGATCGTGCTTGTAGGCCAGGTAAGCATTCGACGTGCCGCTGAACCCGGGGCCCAGCATGTCGCGCATGACGGAGACAACGTACTCGTGCCACAGGAAGCTGTGGCGGCGGCGGGTGCCAAAGTCGCTCACGCTCAGCTCGGGGACTCCGCGCAGCCGCGCCATCTTCTCCCAGAGCCGGGTCTTGGCGCGGGCGTAGAGAATATCGAGTTCGAATTCGCCCAGGCGTTTGAGGCTCGATCGCGTCTTCAGCTCCGCGATCTGGCTCAGCGCATAGATTTCCCACATGCTGGTTTCGGACCACAGCCCTTCGAAGCGCAGGCTGAGTTGTCCGTCTTCGACTTTGAGTTCGTAATCCGACAAGCGGAAGTCGTGGGCCAGCCAGTCCAGAAAGGCCGGATCGAAGATCCCGTTGCGGCCGTAAAAGCTATTACCGGCCAGCCAGATCAGCTCCGAGCGACGAAATCTGAGCCGGCGCGTGGCCTCAAGTTGGGCGCGGAGCTCGTCGATTGAGAGAGATTCGGCGAGCCGGATCGATGAGCTGCGGTTGATGAGCGAAAAGCTCGCGCGGATGCGCGGAAAGTGCTTCCAGATGAACTGGAGCATCAGCAGTTTGTAAAAGTCAGTGTCGAGCAGGGAGCGGGTGATGGGATCGAGTTCCCAGTTGTGATCGTGCGCTCGGCGGGAGAAATCGATGATCACGGTGCAATTACTTTAATTGATTTGAGGGCGGATGATCCAAGGGCGGGTTTGCTGGGAAGCTGCCATCGCCGGTCCCCGATGGGTGGACCGGCGATGGATTCAGGCGAGAGAGACGATGCAAGCCAGAGCACTCAATGTGCGGCCAGGGCCTCGGCGGCGGATTTGAGAACGCCGGCTTCGCGTTCGATGGCCGCAGCCGTGCGCGCGATCTGCGCATCCACGATGGACCACTTCTTCAGCTCGATGGCTTCACGGACGGCCGGCAGTGTCTTGGCGGCGTAGCCCGTATAGGCTCCGGGAGCGTAGAGCAGATTCTCATACCAGGGACGGCCGGGAAGACCGTCCGGATCGGTTAGCGCGCGCTCAGCCTGCATCAGGATGGGGTTGACCGCTGTTGAGGGCGAGGCTACTTGAGAGTCGAGGGCTTGGTCGTAGGCTGTTGCGGCCGCGGTAAGATCGTCGGCGGCCTGGTCGAGAGGGGCAAAGTTGAAGTAGGGCGGCACCGGTTCCGCCGGCGGAGCAACGCTGGTCTTTTTGGGATCGGCGGCGGCGACATAGGCTCCAGAGGCGATGTTGTCGTTGCGCTCCTTGATGGCGGCGCGCCGGGAGTCTGCGAGCTTCTTTACCTGGCCGACATACTTGCGCACGGTTTCGGCCTGGTCGGAGAACTGGAAGGGGAGGATGTCGGCGTCGGCGAGGCGCATCACCATGCTGCCCGCGGTCTGCGCCAGAGCTTTGCCGTAGGCGAAGTCCGTGTCCACAAAGTGCGTGTACCAGTAGAAGTCGTCGTAGATGGAGTGGTACTGCCCGCCATCCTCGTCTTCGCCGCCGTAGCCCAGGTTGACGCTGGGAATGCCGAGGTGATGGACAAAGATGGTGTAATCGGAGCCGGAACCGAGGGCGCCGATGCGCGAGTCGGCGCGGGAGCGGTCTTCGGGGCTCGCATCGGGATCGGGAAAGAGGTTGTCAGCGAGCCGCGCCCGCTTCCAGACCGAGAATTTGGTCTCGGGATCTTCGATGTCTTTGGTTACGCCATTGATGAAGTTCTCAAGCGAGTGCGAGCCGCCGGCATAGAAGAAGCCGCGGCCATTGGAGTCGGAGTTGAAGTAGGCCACGGCGTGCTTGCGCAGCTCGTCGGCGTGGAACTCGGCCCACTCGGTGGAGCCGAGCAACATGGGTTCCTCGCCGTCCCAGAAGCAGTAAACAATGGTGCGCTGGGGCTTCCAGCCTTGCTTGAGCAGTTCGCCGAAAGCGCGAGCCTCTTCGAGGGTCGGGCTGGTGCCGCTTACCGGATCTCCCGCGCCGTTGACCCAGGCATCGTGATGGTTGCCGCGAATGACCCACTGATCGGGAAAGGCTGCGCCGGGGATGGTGGCTATCACGTCGTAGAGTGGCTTGCGGTCCCAGTTGAAGGCCACGGCGAGATGGACTGAGGCCTTGGAAGGGCCGGTTCTGTAGGTGATGGGCAGTGCTCCGCGCCAGCTCTCGGGCGCGACCTGTCCGCCGAGAGCGAGCAAAAGTGGTTTTGCATCGGCATAAGAGATCGGGAGATCGGGAATCTTGGTAATGGACTGCAACTGGTCAAGGGGGATGAGCTTGACGCCGGGCACTGCGCCCACGCCGGGCGTTTGCGGGTCGCCGGGATAGAGCGTCATATCCATTACACTGCCGCGCTGCGCGCCATCGGGCGGGCGTGCCGGACCCTGGGGATAGACCTCTTCGTTGAAGTAGCCGTCGTCCCTGGGGTCGGAGTAGATGATGCAGCCGATGGCTCCGTGTTCGGATGCGACCTTGGGCTTCAAGCCCCGCCATACCATGCCGTAGCGGGCGATCACGATGGCGCCCTTGACGGAGACTCCCATAGCGTCCAACTGCTCGTAATCTTCCGGGGTTCCGTAGTTCACATAGACGAGCGGAGCTGTCACGTCGCCGTCGCGGGAGTAGGCGTTGTAGATGGGTAGTTGCTCGTCTTTCTGCCCGGAAGTGGGATCGATGGCGAGCGTTGGCTCATCGAGCTTGGCGGTGTAGCCGTTGGGGCCGAGGAGTTCAAGCTTGCGGGATTTGGGGGTGGGAAAGAGAGCCTCAAACTGCTCGATCTTGGCGTCGAGGCCGTAGGACTTGAGCTGGGCCAGGAGCCACTCGGCGTTGTCCTTGTCGTAGGGTGAGCCGACGTGATGGGGCCGCGCGGTGAGCCGCTGCATGTCGGCGCGGAGGCGCGCGGGATCGGGAACTGCGCGGAATTTTTGCTCCCACTGCACTTCGGCGGCCGAGTGGCTGGCCGAATACCCGCGCAAGACGGGCGCCGTGGCGGGTTCGGCGGCAAAAGCGGGAAGGGCAGCGAGGAGAACAAGTGCGGTGACAGTGCGCATGGAGCGGAGGCCTCACAGTTTTGGCTAGAACAGGCGATGGTCGCGGCGGATCGGGGAAGAGCTGCCGGATAGGGCTGATGGTAGCACAGGGCTGGAGAGGGCGCGGCCGTGCGACGGTTTGGTAGCGGGCCGGAGCTGTTATGCGGGGTGGGAATGGGAAGGCAGCCCACGACTGCTCACAACATTTGATACAGGGATTCGTGACACGACGTACAACTCCGCGATACCCTATTAAGTACGCGATTCGACCGCGAAGGAGTTTCTTAGAATCCCCATGCCCATTCAGACCACATCCAAGATCTGGCACAACGGCAACCTCATTCCGTGGGAACAGGCCAACATCCACGTCATGAGCCACGTGATCCATTACGGATCGAGCGTCTTTGAGGGAATCCGCTGTTACGGCCAGCCCCACGGCTCGGCCGTCTTCCGCCTTCCCGAGCACATGCAACGGCTGCTCGACTCGGCCAAGATCTACCGCATGGACATTCCGTTCACGCTCGAAGAGCTTTGCGCCGGCGTGGTGGATACGATCGAGGCCAACGCCGTCTCGCCCTGCTACATCCGCCCCATCGCCCTGCGCGGTTACGGGGAGATCGGTGTCAACCCGAAGGGCTCCCCTGTGGAGGTCTACATCGCCAACTTCCCGTGGGGCAAGTACATCGCCGGCCATGGCGGGGCGGATGTGTGCGTCTCAAGCTGGAACCGGCTGGCGCCGAACACCATGCCCTCGCTTGCCAAGGCAGCCGCAAACTACATGAACTCGCAGCTCATCCGCATGGAGGCCGAGGTCAACGGCTACCAGGAGGGCATCGCGCTCGACGTGAACGGCCTTATTAGCGAGGGCTCCGGGGAGAACATCTTCCTGGTGCGCAACGGCGTCATCTTTACGCCGCCGCTGGCCAACTCGGCGCTCTCCGGCATTACCCGCGACAGCGTGCTGACCATTGCCCGCCATCTCGGCCTTACCGTGACCGAACAGCCGCTTCCGCGCGAGCTGCTTTATATCGCGGACGAGGTCTTCTTCTCCGGGACCGCGGCCGAGGTGTCTCCGATTCGTTCGATCGACCGCATCGTGGTCGGCGACGGCAAGACGGGCGAGATCACCAAGAGGATTGCCGATGAGTTCTTCGGCATTGCCAACGGCCTCAAGCCCGATCGCTTTGGCTGGCTCACGCCGGTCAAAGTCTCAGCCTCTGAGCCGGTTACGGCTTAGCTGCAGGGAAAGTGAAGTCGAAACCAGACAGCGGGCGGCCTCTCGGGGCCGCCCGCTTCGTGTTGTGTCGGCAGGAAACTTTGTTTTGAGTGCGCGGGGTTTAACACAAGGCTTTTAGAATGGACCCATGCGAATTTCACTTCGGTCTCTCGCTGCACTCCTGTTCACCGTCTCGACGCTCACCGCAGGTCTGCTGCCTGCCTCCGCCCAGGTCTACGTCGGACGCCCCAAGCTCATAGTTGTCGTGGTCATCGACCAGTTCCGGGGCGACTATCTGAATCGCGACCGGGACCAGTTCAAAGGGCGCGGCTTCCGGCTGTTCATGGATCAGGGCGCCTGGTTTACCGACTGCTACTACGACTACGCCAACACCAAGACCGGTCCGGGCCACGCCACGATTGGCACCGGCGCCTATACGGACGGGCACGGCATCGACTCCAACGAGTGGTGGGATGCTGCGCGCTCGAATACGCAGAAGGTGAGCTCGGTTGAGGATGAGCGCTATCAGTTGGTCGATGTGCCGGCCGTCGCCATCCCGGCTAACCAGCCCGGAGCGCCGGACTATGCCGCGAAGTTCATGGTCGGCTCATCGCCGTTGAATCTGCGGGCCACTACGCTAGGCGACGAACTGCGGCTGGCGACGCAGGGTAAGGCCCGCGTCTACGGGGTCTCGCTCAAGGACCGGGCTTCGATTCTTCCAGCAGGCCAGGCCGCCAACGGAGCCTTCTTTATCGAGCCGATGACGGGTTACTTCACCACCTCGACCTATTACATGGAGCACTTGCCCGGTTGGGCCACGGCCTTCAATACCGGTGGGCGAGTGCAACAGGCCGAGAAGGAGGCCAACGTATCCGAGGATACGACCCAGTTCTACGAACTGGTGGGCCGCACATCGGCCGCCAACCGCTACGAGCTCGATTTTGTCAAGGCCCTGATCACGAACGAAAAGCTGGGCCAGAACGGCGTTACCGACGAGGTTGTGGTCTCGCTCTCGCCTAACGACATTCAGGGACACCAGATGGGGCCGGACTCCGACTCCGAGCAGGAGATGATCCTTTCGCTCGACCGCGACCTGGACAGCTTTTTCTCCTGGCTCGACCAGACTGTGGGCCTCAAGAACGTGTGGCTGGCGCTTACTGCCGACCATGGTGTCGCTCCCATACCGGGCGAAGCGGCCAGGCTCGGCGTTCACGGCGCAGCTCTCAAGATGGACAAGGTCTACGATGCACTCAACGTGGAGCTGAACAAACGCCACTCCCCGGGCCAGAAGCTGAACTACCTGATGGCCGGTCCCGAGCTTCCCTACGTTACGCTCGACAAACGGGTGTTTGAGAAATTGGGTATCGACGAACGCAAAGCCGAGGATGAGGTCGCCGAGCTCCTGCCTGGGGCAGTGGCGGCGCAGGATCTCAATTTGCCTCCCGTGCTTACCGACAAGCCTGCGGAGTTGCATCCGGCCCAGCAGCGGCTGGCGCCGGGTCCGCGCGTCGACTACACCTACACGCGGCTGCAAATGGCTAGCGGCCAGCTACCTCCCACCGAGTGGGGCCGCCTCATCGGCCACAGCTACGCCTCGCACGGTAACTGGTTCGTAATGACGGTGCTCGACGCCTACCAACTCGACGGAACCGGCGCATTTGCCGGCACCACCCACTTCAGCCCCTGGAGCTACGATCGCCATGTTCCGCTGGCCTTCTATGGCGAGCCCTTCAAGGTGGGCGAGTACCACGATCTGGTCGCCCCCGTGGACATGGCGGTGACGTTCGCGTCGCTGGCCGGAGTCAACCGGCCGTCGGCTGCCGTGGGCCGCGTGCTGACGGAGGCGATCAAGCCCGAGGCACTCAAGGGCAAGGAGTAGACAATAGGCACCAAAGGGACAGGCGCGGGCGGTCTTTCAGGCCGCCCGCTTTGCTTGCATGCGAGGGGATTGCGCCTGTGGGGTGCAAGTGGTTTAAGGTAACGCCATGGACCCGAAACGCGAACTGCTTCGCCATGCGCTGGCAACTCTTGCTTATCGCGCGACGCGTGCCCTCGAAGGCGCGCCATCGAGCTTTGGCGCCTTTTCCGGCGCTGGCCGTACACCTGCACAGATTCTGGCTCACATGGGCGACCTGATGGACTGGGCGCTGAGCATGGCCGAGGGCCGGCCGTCCTGGCACAACTCCGAGCCGCTGCCGTGGGAGGAAGAGAAGCAGCGGTTCTTTGTATCGCTTACAGCCTTCGACAGCGCGGTGACCGATGCCGATCCCCTGCACGCAGAGGTGGAGCGGCTGTTTCAGGGACCAGTTGCCGACGCCATCAGCCACGTGGGACAGATTGCCATGATGCGCCGGCTGGCCGGCTGTAAAATGCGCGGCGAGAACTACTATGTGGCGGAAATCGCTGCAGGACGAGTAGGCGAAGATCAGGCCGCCCCGGTGCGAACCTTCTAGCCTGCCTTGTTTTGGCATGGTCAAGTCGCCAGAGTTCTTCGACCGCGCGGATCGCGCAGCATTTTCAGGCCCTGGGGCAGTATTCTGGAAGCCTGAGGGAAATTATCACTCGTGAAACCCGACATGAAAGTAAAGCTGGCCGGGCTGGAACTTGCAAGCCCCGTTGTTGCTGCCAGCGGAACCTTTGGCTACGGCATCGAGTTTGAAGAGATCGTGTCGCTTGATCGGCTGGGCGGCTTTGTCACCAAGGGCATCTCGCTAGAGCCCATGGCCGGTCATCCGGCGCCGCGCATCGTCCAGACCGCGGCCGGAATGCTCAACGCCATTGGCCTGCAGAACATCGGCGTCGAGGAGTATATCGATAAGAAGCTGCCGCCCATGCGGCGCTATCCGCGTTGCAACGTCTTCGTCAACGTCTTCGGCTACACGGTCGGCGAGTATCTGGCCGTCATCGAGCGGCTCAACGACGCCGAGGGCATTGCGGCCTACGAACTCAACGTCTCCTGCCCCAACGTTCATGCCGGTGGCATGGCCTTTGGCGCGGACCCCGGCTCGCTCGAGTACCTTGTTGACAAGGCAAAGCAGGCTGCTCGCCGACCCCTGATCGTCAAGCTCTCGCCCAACGTTACTTCGATCGGCCAGATGGCGCGCATCGCCGAGGGCTCGGGGGCCGATGCGCTCAGCGTTGCGAATACTTTTCGCGCCATGCTCATCGACGTGGAAACCCGCAAACCGCGGCTGACCAACGTCACCGGAGGATTGTCAGGGCCGGCGATCAAGCCCATTGCCGTGCGGATGGTCTTTGAAGCAGCCCGCGCCGTGAAGATTCCTATCCTTGGCATGGGAGGAATCCTGACCGCCGAGGATGCCGTGGAATTTCTACTGGCCGGAGCCTCCGCCGTCCAGGTGGGCACGGCCAGCTATGCCGACCCGCGCGCCACCGAGCGGATCGCCAAGGGCCTCGAATCCTGGTGCAAGAGCCACGGTGTTGCGCGCGTGGCTAGCCTCACCGGCGGGGTGGAAGTTCCACAGGAGTAGTCCAGATTGCCCCCAATTCCGGGCATTCCTGGCTCTGAAAATGAAGAATTGGAAGCCTCACGCTTGCACGATGCGAGCTGTAGCCGCGCCATGCATCCATCCAGGGTGTATCAATGTGATTTGGGACACGTTATCTCTCCTTGCGGTAGCAATTATCAGGCCAGACGATTGTGATTATGATCACAGCGAATTGTGATTTTACGCATGTATGGTCCCTTTAGTTCAGCGCCGGAGTTCAGGAGGTCGGTATTCCGGGGCTCTCGGCTTTACTGTGGCAATTTAGACGTATCAAAGTGAAATTCGCGCCTCGGCCTTCCATGCCGATGTAGGATAGTTTCGTTCACGCGAGGGTGGAAGCTCCGCCGGATGAAGCGCAACTTCACATTATGCTGTATCGAACTGAGGAAACTGGTTCATGCGTATCGACATTTGTTCAATATTCCGTGCGCCCAGGGAGGTGCAGTGAATGAGCGGTGAAAACGCCATCCAGCCGCAGCCTGTGCGCCGCGGTATCGTGGGACTCTTCCTCGGCGGCGGTCTGCTTGCCACCTTCGCCTCGTTTGTCTATCCGGTGCTGCGTTACTTTGTTCCGCCTCCGGTCGCCGATCTGGGCCTCGACGAGGTGGTGGCGGCCAAGGTGGGCGAACTGAAGCCAAACTCATCGACGATCTTCCGGTTCGGCAGCAAGCCGGGCCTGCTGATTCTCGATGCCGACGGGCAGACGTATCATGCGCTGTCGGCCAGTTGCACTCACCTTGGCTGCACGGTCCAGTACAAGGGCGATGCCAAGGAGATCTGGTGCCCATGCCACAACGGCGTCTACAACCTGAACGGCGCCAACGTCTCCGGCCCGCCGCCAAGACCCCTGCAGAAGTTCAGCGTCCATGTGCGCGGCGACCAGGTGTTTGTCAGCCGGAATTCGGAGGGATAGACCGTGTTCGAGACCATTTACAAGTGGCTTGACGAACGGCTTGGACTCGATGGACTCCTTGCGCCCTTCAAGCACAAGACCGTTCCGAAGCACAAGCTCTCCTACTGGTACTTCTTCGGGGGTATCACGCTGTTCCTGTTCCTCATCCAGGTGCTCACGGGAATCCTGCTGCTGCTCTACTACAAGCCTGGAGCCAGCGAGGCCTTTGAGAGCGTGCAGTACATCGTGACGCGGGTGCAGTTCGGATGGCTGATCCGGTCGATTCACTCCTGGTCGGCGAATCTGATGATCTTTACGGCCTTCGCGCACATGTTCAGTGTGTTGTTCCTCAAGGCCTATCGCAAGCCCCGTGAACTGACCTGGGTGACGGGCATGCTGCTGCTGTTCCTGGTCATGGGCTTCGGTTTCAGCGGCTACCTGCTGCCCTGGAACCAACTGGCCTTCTTTGCTACCACGGTCGGCACGCAGATGGCCGGAGAGGTGCCGCTGATCGGTCATCCCATCCTGATCTTCCTGCGCGGCGGCCCGGAGGTTACCGGCGCCACGCTTACCCGATTCTTTGGGTTCCACGTTGCCGTGCTTCCCGGCCTGGTCTTCGTGCTGATCGCCATCCACCTGTTCTTCGTCCAGCGGCAGGGCATGAGCGTGCCGCCGAAGCTGGAGAAGGAGTGGACGGAGAATCCCTCGCTGCGCAAGGAGATGAAGTTCTTTCCGAACTTCGCGCTGCGGGAGATGATGGCCTGGTACGTAGCCATCGGCGCGCTCGGCGTGCTGGCAGCGCTCTTCCCGTGGGACCTCGGCGTCAAGGCCGATCCCTTCGGGGCCGCGGCGGCGGGCATCAAGCCGGAGTGGTATTTCCTGTTCATGTACCAGACCCTCAAGCTCATTCCCGCCCACGTCTGGATTATTGACGGCGAGGTGCTGGGAATTTTGGGCTGCGGTGTTGCAGGCCTCTTCTGGACGCTGCTTCCGTTCTTTGGCAGCGACCGGCAGGGCCGTACTCGGTCCTGGATGACAGGGCTTGGAATCTTTGTGCTTGTTTACGTGATCGTTTTTACGGTGTATGGCTATGTCGCGAAATAACCTCCAGCGATTCCGTCGCACCGCCTTTGGCGGCATCCTCCTGCTGGCGGCTTGCCTGAGCTTTGCGCAGGCCCCGAACACGTGTCTCGACTGCCACTCCGCATTGCCTGAGCCGCTGGGGGTGACCCAGGACAAGTTCGCACAGGACATCCACGCGCAGAAAGGCCTCACCTGCGCAAGCTGTCACGGTGGCGATCCAACGAGCATGGACATGACCGTGGCCATGAGCAAGGCCAAGGGCTGGAAGGGGAAGATCGATCGCAAACAAGTGCCGGCGTTGTGCGGCTCCTGCCACTCCGATCCGAACTTCATGAAGCAGTACAACCCCAGCCTGCGCACCGACCAGTTGACGGAGTATCACACATCCATGCACGGGAAACAGTTGGCCGCAGGCAACACCAAGGTGGCTGTTTGCACGGATTGCCACAGCGTGCACGACATTCGGCCTCCGAGCGACATGCACTCGACCGTGTATCCGCTGAACGTGGCCAAGACCTGCTCCAAGTGCCACGCCGACGCCGACTACATGAAACAGTTCGGCATACCGACCAACCAGTACGCCAACTACACGACCAGCGTCCACTACGAAGCGCTGACCAAGGGCGGGGACCTGAGCGCGCCCACCTGCGTCACTTGCCATGGCAACCACGGCGCGACGCCTCCGGGCGTGGACAAGGTGCAGAACGTCTGCGCCACCTGCCACGTCTTCCAGGCGCAGATGTACGGCAAGAGCACCCACTTCAAGGTGTTCCAGGACAAGGGCCTGCCGGGCTGTGTGGTATGCCATACCAACCACGCCATTCATCCGCCCTCCGATGTCATGCTCAGTACCGGCACCGGCGGCGTGTGCATGACCTGCCACAAGCCGGGCGACCGTTGTGACGTGGCCCGGGGCAACATCCTGGGCAGCCTGACCAAACTCGACCAGACTATCGGGAGCGCCGAGCAGATTCTGCATTTGGCAGAGTCCTCGGGCATGGAGGTTAGTTCTGCTCTGCTGGCGCAGGACCAGGCCCGCGATGCGCTCACCAAAGCCCGCGTCACTATCCACACCTTCCAGCCCGGACTGGTGGATTCGGACATACAAACTGGCATGAAGATCGCCAATGCCAACTACAAGGCCGGCCAGGACGCCATGGTGGAGCGCAACCACCGGCGCATCGGCCTGGGCATCTGCCTTATCGCGATAGCCTTCGCGATGTTTGGGCTCTGGCTGCTTATTAAGAAGATTGAAGCCTAGCCGGCATTTCGTTTGGCGCAAGAAGAGCGGCTCAGGGTAACCACCCTGAGCCGCTTGCCTCTGTGCAACATCGGAGTCCGGAGATCAATCAGCCGTAAGTTGCTGCCGACTCCAACTCCGCCAGGATCAGCCTCTCTGCCTTCATCGCCCCCTGCTCAATCTCCGGCGAAAGTGTCATTCGGATCGGCTGGCGCGGGTCGATGGTGATCGCATAGAGAATCACATCCCGCTTCCCGCCCTGCATATAGAACGCGTCGAGCAGGTCCTTCACTCCGATGTCGTGCGCGGTCAGCGTCGGCGGATAGTCGCTTGAGAACTTAGGGGTGGTTCGCGTAACGGTCCCGGGCGGGTTGCCGTCGGCCGCGGCGTCAATGAGAATGATCCGGTCGGCGCTCTCAAGCGGCTCCAGCAGGATGAACCCGCCTGTGCCTCCATCGAGGCACTCCACTCCAGCAGGCAGGGGATGCCGCTCGATAGCGCGCACCACGTGGACGCCCACGCCTTCGTCGCCCATAATCAGGTTGCCCAGTCCCAGTACAAGTGTTTTTATCTCGCTCATCGTTATTCCAAGAATAAGCCCGACCACCTGTGCAGGCGATCGGGCCAGGGTGTTTCTGCTCTGGTTGTTATTTTTTCTTTGCCGAAGGCTGGGGCTTTGCGGTTTCTGCCTCCGCCGTGTCTCTCACCCGGTCGAACTTCCAGCCGCCCACGATTGACGAGATGGTCCCTCGCCCTTCGATGTAGTCGTGGTAGAAGCTCAGGTAGATGTGCACGATGATGAAGGCCACGAAGAACCACATCAGCAGGTGGTGCCAGTGGCGAACTGCCATCTCTCCGCCCATCAGCGGCACGATCCAGTTGAACATCTGGGGCAGCCAGGAGTTGCTCATGCTGGAGTAGAGCGCAAACCCGGTGATGGACTGTGCCACAAATGCCAGGAAGGTGAGGAAATAGATGAAGGCCGCCAGCGAGTTGTGACCAGTCGATATCTCGCCGTGCATCTTCACCTGCAGAACGTCCACCTTGACCACATCCACAATCTCCTGCCGCTGTTTCTTTGTCAGCGGGAAGAAATTGTTCCAGGCGGCGTACTTGTTGCCGACAAACCCCCAGTAGATCCGGGCCGCGAAGTTGAATACATACACGAATGCGGAGGCAAAGTGTACGAAGCGAATCCACCCGAACCAATACTGCTGGTAGGCCTCCGCCGCGTAAAAGGCCCGGATCGGAGCTCCGATCAGGTAGCCGGTGACAATTAAAAGCGTAAGCGCCACCGCGTTGATCCAGTGGTAGACCCGGACAGGGAGCTCCCACACGTACACGCGCCGGTACTCGACGGGGGCCGAACCGTTGGCCCGAAAGACATCATGAACGTCCACGCCATTTGTACTCATGGTGCTCACTCGAAGGAGATCTGGTTCAGGTGCCTTCCCTGCGGGTCGTACAGATGCACAGCGCAGGCCAGGCACGGGTCAAAGGAGTGTATGGTGCGAATAATCTCGACCGGCTGCTGGAGGTTGGCGACCGGCGTGCCGATCAGCGAAGCCTCAAAGGAAGAGTGCTGCTGCTTAGCATCGCGCGGAGAGCCGTTCCACGTGGTCGGGACAACAAGCTGATAGTTTTCGATGGCGCCGTTGTGGATCTTGATCCAGTGCGCGAGCGCTCCGCGCGGAGCCTCCACCAGTCCAACGCCCTCGGCGTCCGCTGGCCAGGTCTTGGGATCCCAGCGTTCGCCGTTGAAAGTCGAAACCTCGTTGACCTTGACGCGGTCGATGAGCTGACCGTAGAACTCCTTGAGCCAGCCCATGGCCAGCGCCGCATCAATTCCGCGGGCAGCGGTGCGGCCCAGGGTGCTGAACAGAGCATCGACGGGTACGCCGAGCTTGCCCAGCGTGGCGTTCACCACTTCCTTCACATCCGCGCGGCCGGCAGCATAGGAGACCAGCAGACGGGCCAGCGGACCCACCTCCATGGCATTGTCCTTCCAGCGCGGCGTCTTGAGGAACGAGTACTTTTCAAAGCCCTCCAGCGTTTCGAAGGGAGGTTTGGGACCCGTGTACTTGATGTCGGTCTCGCCGGCCCAGGGGTGCAGGCCTTCGTTTTCGCCACCCTTGTAGGTGTACCAGGAGTGGGCGATGTACTCCTTGATCTCCTGCTGGTCGCGAGGATTGACCGGCAGCACATGCGAGAGGTCACGGTTGAGTATGGCTCCGCGGGCGTACTTGAAGGCGTCGGGCGTGTTGTATCCCTTGGTGGGGAAGTCGCCATAGCAGAGGTAGTTGTGCAGGCCTCCGCCCCACTTGGCCCAGTCCTTGTAGAAGGAGGCCACGGCCAGCAGGTCGGGAATGTAGACCTGGTTGACGAACTCATCGGCCTGGCTGATGAGCCGGCCAACGAGGTTCAGCCGCTCGGAGTTGATGGCCGCTACTTCGTTGGCGTTGATGGAGCAGGGTACGCCGCCAACCAGGTAGTTCGGGTGCGGATTCTTGCCGCCGAAGACGGCGTGAATCTTCACGATCTCCTTTTGCCACTCGAGCGCGTCGAGATAGTGAGCCACACCGATCAGGTTCACCTCGGGCGGGAGCTTGTAGGCCGGGTGCCCCCAGTAGCCGTTGGCAAAGATGCCCAGGCCGCTGGCGGCGAAGGCCTTGATCTTGTCCTGCACCTCGGTGAAGTAGGACGTGGTGTTCTTATCCCATTTCGAGAACGACTGGGCCAACTCGGCGGCTTTCTTGGGGTCGGCTTTCAGTGCGTTGACGATGTCGACCCAGTCCAGCGCGTGCAGGTGGTAGAAGTGCACCACGTGGTCCTGCACATACTGAGTCGTCTCCATGATGTTGCGGATCAGCTCGGCGGTGGGTGGAATCGAGATGCCGAGAGCATCTTCGACGGCGCGCACACTGGCCAGAGCGTGGATGGTGGTGCAGACGCCGCAGACGCGCTCGGTAATGGCCCAGGCGTCGCGCGGATCGCGGCCGATCAGAATTTTCTCGAGGCCGCGCACCATCGTGCCGGAACTAAAGGCGTCGGTGATGACGCCGTTTTCAACCACCGCCTCAATGCGCAGATGGCCTTCAATGCGAGTGACAGGATCAACGACTATGCGTGTCATGGGCGTCGACTACTCCTTCTGATCTTCTGTGTGCACTTCCGCGATCACACTGCGCTTGCGAATGTTGGTGACGACAGCATGGGCGGCAACGCCGGCCAGCGTGGCAACACCCACGGCGGTTCCAATCGTGTCGGCTGTGCTCTCGATGCCGAAGCCGGGGAATGAGCCCAGGTGCTGGTAGAACGGCCCATTGTCCCAGAAACCTGCCTCGCTGCAGCCGATGCATCCGTGACCGGACTGGATCGGATAGCTGGTGCCCTCGTTCCACCGGACTACCGAGCAGGCGTTGTAAGTGACCGGACCGCGGCAGCCCATCTTGTAAAGGCAATAACCCTTGCGCGCGTTCTCGTCGTCGAAGGACTCGACGAACAGACCGGCGTCGTAGTTCGCCCGGCGATAGCATGTGTCGTGTACGCGCCGTCCGTAGAACTCCTTGGGGCGGCCCAGGTTGTCGAGCGCGGGCACCTGGCCCAGCACCAGCAGGTGGGTAATAACCCCCATCATCACGTCGGCAATCGGCGGACAGCCGGGAACGTTGATGACGGGCTTGTTCACCAGCTTGGAGATTGGCGTTGCACCGGTGGGATTCGGCTTGGCGGCCTGCACGCATCCGTTGGAAGCGCAACTGCCCCAGGCCACGACGGCGGCGGCATCGGCGGCGACGGTTTGCAGGATCGACTCGGCGGTCTTGCCCCCGATCATGCAGTAGACTCCGCCGTCCTTGGTAGGCACGGCGCCTTCAACCAGGACGATGTACTTGCCCTTATTGTTCTTGATCGTGTCGTTGAGGCTTTTCTCGGCCTGGAACCCCGAGGCCGCCATCAGCGTCTCGGTGTAGTTCAGATCGAGCACGTTAAGCAGAGCATCGGCAACGATCGGATGCGATGCCCGGATGAACGATTCGCTGCAGCAAGTGCACTCCTGAAAGTGCATCCACACTACGGCCGGCTTCTCTTTCTTTTCGAAGGCCTGCGCTACCTGGCCGGCGGCGGACTTGCTGAGTCCGGCTGCGGCGGCCGCTGCCGTGCAGAGTTGGAGGAAATCTCTCCGGCTATAGCCTTTCTGCTGCATCGATTCCCAGATCGATTGACCCATTAATCACCTCACTTGAAGCGCTGGTCCCCGCCTAGATCTCCCAGTGCAGGGAGAGAAGGCAGGCGCACCAAGCAACGCGGATGAAGTTAGTCCGGAATTATTACGGTTGGATGTGCGCTAAGTCACATGTGCTTGTGATCACACGCATTTGGATTGCCAATCGGAGAAATGTGAGATATGTCACGAGACGTTTGTCTTCCGGCGTTCTTTCCGGTATTCTGAACACATGGTTGACAGGATCTGTTCCCGGTGTTGTACGGCGCTCGAGCGCGGACGGCGAACTTGGTCCTAAGTCATTGAAAAGAAAAACCAAGATCTCTGGAAAGCCCGCGAATGAGTGATCTCATTACGCGGGCTTTCTATTGGAGCGGCTAAACCCCAATGAGCGAAGAAGTACTGAAAAAAGAGACCAAAGCACAGCGCGCCGAGCGGCTGAAGCTTGAGAAGAACCCGTGGAAGGCCTTCGACGAGGTTCGCGAGTTTGCGCGCCAGGGCAGGTCCAGTGTCGTCCCGGACTGGGCATCGCTGTACTTCAAGTGGTGGGGCATCTACACCCAGGGCGACGGCGCAGGCGTGACGGGCGGCAAGGGTGGCGAGGGCGTAACCAGCGACTTCTTCATGATGCGCATCGGGGTCCCGAATGGCATACTTACCTCGCACCAGTTGCGCACGATCGGCGGGTTGACCCGGAAGTACGCTCGCAACCTCTCCGACATCACCGTGCGCCAGGCGATACAGCTACACTGGCTGACCATCGAGTCGCTGCCTGAGGTCGTGGATGCGCTGAGCGCTGTTGGGCTCTCGCCCAAGGGCGCCTGCGGCGACGTTGTGCGCAATGTGACCGGGTGCCCGTTGGCCGGCGTGGCCGCCGACGAGATTCTGGATGCCTCTCCGTGGGCGCTTGAGATTGCGCGCGAACTGCTAGGCAACAATGACCTCTTTAACCTGCCGCGCAAGTTCAAGATCTCTGTGAGCGGCTGCCCGTCGTGGTGCAATCATCCCGAGATCAACGATCTGGCTTTGCAGGCGGTGAAGAAAGGCGGCAAGGCTGGCTATTCGCTTCGCGTTGGCGGCGGCTTGTCGAACGAGCCCCATCTTGCCGTCAAGTTGGATGCATTCGTGAAGCCGGAAGAAGCCGTGCGCGTGGCAAGGACGGTGGCGGAGATCTTTCGCGACCAGCAGGTGCTGCGTGAGAGCCGCGACCGTGCTCGTATGAAGTATCTGTTCATGCGCGAAGGCTGGACGGCGGAGAGCTTTCTCGATGAGATCAACAAACGCCTGGGCTACAAGCTCGAGAAGGGCGCCGAAGAGAAGGTTCCCGACGAGATCCTGCGCGACCACGTAGGTATTCATCCCCAGAAGCAGAAGGGGCTCTCCTGCGTTGGCGCTTCGGTGCTGCGTGGGCGCCTGACGGGCGAGCAACTTGAGGCCGTCTCCGACCTGGCAGAGCGTTTCGGGAGCGGCGCGCTGCGCACGACGGTGGCCCAGAACCTCATCATCCTCGACGTGCCGAACGAGAAGACAGCCGAACTGGCAGGCGAGCTGGACAGGATCGGGCTGAAGGTTGAGGCATCGACGTTCTGGCGGGGTGGAGTGGCCTGCACGGGTACGGAGTTCTGCAAGCTAGCGATCACCGAGACAAAAGGCTTTTTGCGCTGGCTGGTCGATGAGCTGGAAGAGCGGCTGCCGGGGTTCGATCAGCAGCTGAAGTTGAACGTGACGGGCTGCCCCAACGGCTGCGGCCAGCACTGGATCGCCGACATCGGCCTTGAGGGAAAGAAGGTCAAGCACGAGGGCAAGCTGGTGGATGCCTACTACTTCTGCCTGGGCGGCGCTGTGGGCGAGCATGCGGGCGTGGCGCGGCCGGTGGGCTATCGCTGCGCGGCAGACCTGGTTCCGGAGGCGACCGAGCGGTTGCTCAGGCATTACCTGGCCGGACGCGCGCCTGCCGAGACTCTGCGCTCGTGGTTTGCGCGCCATACGAACGACGAACTCCGCGCTCAGCTTGCCGGCGAAGTGCTGCCGGCCGTGGAGCGGGATCTGCCGACGGGACGTGTGCCGCATACGGTGGAGTAAAGAACAGGGACTAGGGACTCGAAGAGGGCTTGATGGGCTTGCAGCCGGTCTTTCTAAAACTCGAGGGGCGACGGGGTTTGGTGGTCGGCGCCGGTACAGTGGCTGCCGACAAGATCGCTGCGCTGATCAAGGCGGGGGCCGAGCTGCGCGTTGTGGCCCCGCGCGTTTCAGACCAGGTGCGCCGGCTTGCCGCCGAGGGAAAGATCGAGTGGGTTGAGAGACCGTTTGAGCCTTCCGATCTCGACGGCGTGTTTATCGCTATTGCGGCAACCGACGTGCCCGATGTGAATGCTGCTGTCTATCGCGAAGCGCAGCACCGGGGCGTGTTGGTGAATAGCGTCGATGACATTCCACACTGCGACTTCTTTTTTGGCTCGGTGGTAAGCCGCGGCGAGCTGCAGATTGCCATCTCTACTGCCGGAGAGAGTCCGGCGCTTGCCCAGAGGCTGCGCAAAGAAATCGACGAACAGTTGCCGCGGGATCTCGGAAACTGGCTTGACCGTATTGGCGGATTGCGCCGCGAAGTGCTTGCCACACATCCCAAAGGCGAAGACCGGCGGCTGTTGTTGCACGAGCTGGCCCGGCGCGATGTGTGCGATTCAGCCCTCTGCCCGACCCGCGCGATGGCGCGCGGCAAAGCGGGCGCAGCGGCGGGCCGCGTTTACCTGGTTGGCGCTGGCCCGGGCGATCCGGAACTGCTCACGGTCAAGGCCGTTCGGCTCATCGAGAGCGCCGATGTGATTCTCCATGACGACTTGGTCACGGACGCGGTTCTCGAACTGGCCCGCCCCAGGACCGAAGTTGTGAATATCGGCAAACGCTGCGGAGTGAAGAGCGTTACGCAGGACGAGATCAACGCTGGGATGGTCGAGTACGCCCGGGCGGGTCGCAGCGTGGTTCGGCTCAAGAGCGGCGATCCAATGCTATTTGGCCGTGCGGCCGAGGAGATGGATGCGCTGGCTGAGGCCGGCATCGAGTATGAGATCGTGCCCGGCATCTCGGCGGCTTTTGCCGCCGCCGCCGCCGCAGGCTGTTCGCTCACCGAGCGGGGATGCGCTTCGAGCGTAATTTTCACAACAGCCAGCCATGCCCAGCCCAGGAATAAATCGGCCAACCCGGAGCTGGATGAGGCTACGCGTGTGGTTTACATGCCTGGACGGGACCTGAAGAAGCTGGCCGGGGTGTGGATTGCAGAGGGGATGGCGCCCGAGTTGCCCTGTGCACTGGTTTCCCGTGCCGCTCAGCCGGATGAGAGGGTAATGTTTACGACGCTGGGCGCGCTGGGCGAGGCCGAACTGCCCGCAGCGCCGAGTCTGCTGTTGGCTGGATGGGCTGTGCGGCAAAGGTTGGCGGCCGGTAAGGAAGAGATGGACTACTCGCCGCTCAAAAGCCGCTCGTAGATCTCCAGCGTCTCCTCGTTAAAGCAGACAAACTCAACGCGCTCGACTCCGCTTGCCTCCACATGCTCGCGTACAGTCTTTAACGCAATCTCGGCTGCACGCTGGTGTGGAAAGCCGTAGATCCCGGTGCTGATGGCCGGGAAGGCGATGGAGCGGGCGTTGTGTTCGCGGGCAAGCTCCAGGCAGCGACGGTAGCAGGAGGCAAGCAGCGCGTCTTCGTTGTGACTGCCGCCCCGCCAGACCGGGCCCACGGCGTGAAAGATCCACCGGGCCGGGATGCGAAAGCCCGCGGTGGCCTTTGCATCGCCGGTGGCGCAGCCGTCCAGCTTCTCGCACGCGGCCAGTAACTCGGTGCCGGCAGCGTTGTGAATTGCGCCATCTACGCCTCCGCCGCCCAGCAGAGAGGTGTTGGCCGCATTCACAATGGCGTCGCCCGTGAATCTGGTGATATCTCCGGAAGTTGCTATCAGTGTAGCCATGGGACTGAACCCTCATTGTCGCATGAAGTCGGGCAAGTTCGGCTCCCGCCTCCAGCACAGACTGCAAATTCCATTGGGAAACTTGTAAGCGGCTTTGGGAAGCCCCTTCTTTTTCTTTGTCTTGGGTATTTCAAGAGGGCTCGGGTTGGAGTATCGTCAATTGAGCCGGGCAGGCTGGGTTTGTGAGCCATTTCCCGGCATCCGGGAGTCTAACAGACTGCCATACGACTCCCGCAGTGGGCGGTAAGCGCCTCCCGTGGTTCTGTAGCCTTGGTGGGCGCGTTCATTCATTGAGTTCAACCTCGGGTCTTGGGGACTGGAAGGCACGGCGGCTTTGCGCACGAAGACTGGGATGAGTCGAAAAATGCTGCTACGCGCTAAACGCGGCCGGTCTGGCAGATTGCTGCGCGCAGCGCTCGTCTCACTTGTGCCGGTAGTGCTGGTTCTCTCCGGATGCAGCGGCTGGATCGGTACGGCCAACAACGCCAGCGCGTCCACGAACGCACTGTTCTCGATCTCGCCCGGCGTTACGGTCATCGATACCAATTGCACCGGGTGCAACCGCGGCAGCGCGGAGTGGTTTGGTGCAACTCTCGCCACGGGCGGCGCTGCCGACGTGACATGGTCGCTGCCGGAAGGCGGCAACTCCGGCAGCATCGATCCTTCCACTGGCCAGTACACACCGCCCTCGTACCTGTCCGCGGACGCCGTGCAGGTGAAGGTCACAGCGGTGTTACGGTCGAACCAGGCTGAGACGGCGTCGGCTACGATTACGGTAACGCCCGGGTTCCTTCAGCCGTTGAGCCCGGAGAACTTCGCCGTGGGCGCGGGCGGGTCGGTCCAGGTGATCGGCTATATCGCCGAGGCCGGCGGAACGACCGGCATTGGCTTCAAGCTCGCCGATACGCCGGCGGGGACGGGGAACGGCCAGGGGTCGCTGGGCACATCGGAGTGTACGCGGTCCGATAAAGCGTTCACCTTCTGCTCGATTACCTATACGGCACCGGTCACAGTCACCAAACCGGAGGCGGTCTATATCGTCGCAACCGCCGGGGGCGCGCAGGCCAGGGAATCCACGTTGGTGCTGCTCAATGCTGAGGGCGTTCAAAGCAGCCCGGCAGCTCACCAGCAGCAGTCTGGCGGGATCGCGCTGGGCAGCTCGGGCGGCAACAACAACGACTACGACACCCGCAACGGAAACATTGTGGACTGCTGCAGCGGGACGCTGGGAGCGCTCGTCGAGAATTCGAGCGGCACTCAGTATCTGTTAAGCAACAACCACGTTCTGGCGCGTACCGACCAGGCGAGCGTGGGTGAGGCAATTGTGCAGCCGGGCCTGATCGACTCAAGCTGCACGCCGTATCCGGCCGGTAAGGTGACGCCGGTGGGAGTGCTCACCGGATGGGTGCCGATCCAGTCGTCCACCACAAATGTGGATGCCGCGATCGCACAGGTGAACTCAGGCGCGGTGAATGAGAACGGTGCGATTCTGGAACTGGGAACGCGGCAGTCCAACGGGACGCTTACCCCAGCGCCGCCCGGAGTCTCGTCGAGCGGTGGCAGAGGCGAGGCGGCAGCGCTCAACATGAGCGTGGCCAAAAGCGGGCGCACAACGGGCCTCACCTGCGGTGGCGTCTCGGCGGTGAGCCTTGACGTGAAGGTCTCCTATTACTCGGACTGCGCCGAGACCCACCCCTACTACACCAAGACCTTTACAAATCAGATCGGGATGGCCGGCAGCCAGTTCAGCGATGCGGGCGACTCCGGGGCGCTGGTGGTGGACGCAAGCAACGCCGAGCCCGTTGGTCTGCTGTTTGCCGGTGGCGAGGATGCTTCGGGAGTGGGCCAGGGCGTTGCGAATCCTGCGGGCGAGGTTCTCAGCGAGTTGAGTTCCAATGTAGGCAATGGTGTGGGCTATACATTTGTGGGCGGCGCCGACCACCCGGTGAGCTGCCTGAATTATGGAACTGGCGTGTCTGCCGCCGCGCAGGCAGCGGCGCTGAGCGGGGCTGAGCTGGCCCGCGGCGAGCTGGCCCTGGCCCAGGCGCGGATACTGGTGAATCCCTCGGCCGGTGTCTACGGCGTTGCACTCGGCAGAAGCAGCGACCGGACCGGCGAGGCCGCCGTAGTTGTCTATGTTGACCCGAGCGGGAAGGCTAGCGTTCCGCCAACTGTAGGCGGCGTTCGAACTGTGGTGATTTCTGCCTCGATGCAGGCGGTTGCGGTGGGAACAGCGCCGCAGTTTGCTGCGGATGCGGGCGCGGTGCCAGCCCCAACGTTGCGCTCCGCGATTGCGATTAAACAGCAGATCGCGGCCCGTCTGATGAAGCGCAATCCGGCGTTCTTTGGCGTGGGCGTGGGCGAGAGCTACGACAATCCAAGGGAATCCGCGCTGGTGGTCTACGTGGATCGCGGCCAGGTTCCCGCGCGGCTACCGGCTACGATTCGCGGACTGCGGGTGCGTTACATCGTCATGGACCGGCTGCATGTAACGCGGGCGTATCTTTCGGAGACCCAGGCGCGCAGCCATTGTGTGCCGCATCCGACTCCGGCTGCGAGTCTGAACCTGATCGACAGCCATCGCCTGCGCGAATTGAGACTCTTCTAAAGCGGTCCTGCCCCTCAGGCCTTCTTCTTCCCCTTCAGCTTTGCGGCCAGAGCCTCTGCGATCTGGCGACCGTGAAAGCGCCCGTTCTCAATGAAAATCTCGTTGGTCCGGTTGCCGGCAACAATCACTCCAGCAAGGTAGACGCCGGCTACGTTGCTCTCCAGAGTCTTTTCGTCGCAAACCGGAAGGCGGTCGTTGCCGGTGAATCGAATGCCGAGTTTTTCCAGAAACTCGAAGTCGGGATGATAGCCGGTGAGCGCAAAGACGAAGTCGTTGGGCAGGCTGAGTGGGCCTTCGGTAGTCCTCAACTGGAGTGAGTCCGGACCGATCTCCATGACGCGCGTGTTGAAGTAGGCCTTGATCTCGCCGTTGTGGACGCGATTCTCAATGTCGGGTTTGATCCAGTACTTTACGTGGCGATGCATCACCGGGCCCCGGTGGATGAGTGTGACGCGCGCGCCGTGCCGCCAGAGCTCGAGCGCGGCGATGGCGGCCGAGTTCTTGCCCCCGATGACGGCCACATCGAACCCATAGTAGGGATGGGGGTCGTAGTAGTAGTGGTGAACCTTGCTCAGGTTCTCACCCGGAATTCCCATCTGGTTGGGTAGATCGTAGTAGCCCGTAGCGATGGCAAGATTTCTGGCGCTCAGCGAGCCTTGGCGGCCAAAGCGGTCGACGGTGTTCGCGGTAAAGCTGCCTTCGGTGCCCGTGATGCGATCGACGCGGTGGTACAAGCGGATATCGAGCTGGTAGTAGGCCGCCACCTGGCGATAGTATTCGAGGGCCTCGGTGCGGGTGGGCTTGGTGTTGGGAGTCGGGAAAGGGATGCCCCCGATCTCAAGCAGCTCCGAGGTAGTGAAAAAGGTCATGTGGGTGGGGTAGTGAAACAGGGAGTTGCACAGGCAGCCCTTCTCGACGATGGCAACGGAAAGGCCCGCCTTTTGGGCCTCGATCGCGCATGCCAGGCCGGTTGGTCCTGCACCGATCACGAGAAGGTCGAATCGGGTGGCGGAATCGCTCATATCTATAGATTAGGGTACGCGCAGGAACCGGTTGAAGGCAGGTCCCGGCACGTGAATTTTCATTGACTAGTTTTTGGGGGCATCCTATAGTTCATTGATCCCGGGAAACTCATGATGGCGGCGAGCGGAAATGGCCCGCATGAGCCGTCTACAGGGCCTGTTGAAGCTCGGGGAAATACAGACAGGAGCGGGTTATGACGGAGGAGTCAGGCGGAGTGGTCCACGGGACCGATGAAGTGCGCCACGGACGGGCGCTGAAGTTGGCCGATCGCTATCGCGACGGCTATCGCGTTGGGGACGCGCTGGTTTCGCTTGGCGGCGTGGTCAAGATCTTTGGCTACGTGCTGGGCGCGATCGCGGTAATTGTCGCGGTGGTGTTGTTCTTCCTCGCTGCGGCCAATGGCGAGATCGCCCGCGGACTCGGCGTGTCGGTGGTGGCCCTGTTCTACGCCGCGATCATCGTGTTCTTCTTCTTTGTCTACGGCTCGCTCATTTCGGCCGTGGGACAGATCGTGCACGGGGTTCTGGACGGGGCAGTGTTCAACGCGCCCTTCCTCACCGACGACGAGCGGGCATCGCTGCTGGGGCTGGACTGAGCGGAACAAGAATAGCTGCAATGACGCCGCTTCGACAGGGATGAGGCATACGGCTTGGTGTGCCGGTGCAACGCCACCCGCTACATTGCAACTTCGATGGAATGCGAGGGTTGCTTCGACGCGCTACGCGGCAGCGACTGGCTCCGGCGGCGCAACCAGCGGCAGCTCTTCCACAATATCGAGGCCTGAGGCGGCGAGCAGTCTGCGCACCGAGGAGCCGTTAAGCCGGGTCGCGTCAAACTCCACGCGAACCGTGCGCGCTGCCGAGTCGATGGCCAGTCCGCGGATGCCGTAGACGTCGCGCGCTCGCCCGAGCGCCATGGCGACTTGATCGGAGGGCGGGGTGGCGTAGCGGAAGAGGACGTCTACTGTGGTCATAGGTCGATGATACCAGCCGCAATCAGCCGTTTAATATCCGGTCGCCAGTTGCTTAGAGGCTTTGAAGATAGGCGCGGATCTCCGGGCTGTTCCAGTCCTGTGCGCCGACGAGCTTGCGCCGGATCACGCCCTTGCGGTCGATCACATAGGTCTCAGGCCACATGTCGGTATTGAAGAGCTTGGGTGTGGTCTGATTGGGATCGCGCACCGTCGTGAAGTCGATGTGGCGGCGGGTGATGAAACTCTTGTAGGCGTCGGCGTCCTCGTCGATCGAGACGCCAACGACGGCGACCGACGGCATCTCGTGGTGCAATTGGAGCAGCGACGGCATCTCCAGGATGCAGGGCGAGCACCAAGTGGCCCAGAAGTTGAGCAGAACGACCTGGCCCCGGTAGTCGGCCAGATGCACGCGGGTGCTGCCGTCGGAGATGGTAAAGTCCGGGGCGGCCTTGCCGGGCTGCGAGGGGTGCGCGCCGCGATTGCAGGCCGAGAGGACTACGACGGGGAAGAGAAGGCATACAGCCAGAAACCGTGTGAACCGCACCTTCATATAATAACGGGGATAGGCCCTCGGTTTGAAACCGCCGGGGGAGAGCGGAAAGCAGGCTGGACGTGGCAAAGGACGAACCGGATAACAACCGGCGGGGAGAAGGGCGCAAGCCCGTGCTGGGGCTGATGGACGAGACCGGCGCTCCAGTGGGGCACGCCGACTGGCGGGAGTGGTCCGAGGCCACGCCCGGCACGGTTTTCGAGCAGCCCGAGCCAGCGGAACTGATTGAGCTGACGGTGATTGTGCCGGCCCGCAACGAAGAGGCCTGCCTGGGCAGTTGCCTGGCCTCGCTGGTGGGCCAGTCCGAGGATATCTTTGAGCTGGGCCGGGACTGGGAACTCGTCGTGGTTGACGATCACTCGACCGACCGCACGGCGGAGATCGCCCGCGGCTTCGCCGGGGTCACGGTCATCGAGGCCGGCAAGCTCGAGCCGGGCTGGACGGGCAAGAACAACGCCGTCTGGACGGCGGCCAGGAAGGCACGGGGCCGGTGGCTGCTGTTTACCGACGCCGACACCATCCACGAGCTGGGCGATCTGCGCCGGGCCATTCACGAGGCTGAGCGGAACAAGGCGGGCGTTCTGAGCTACTCGCCCCGCCAGGTGGTGAAAGGGCTGGCCCAACGGATGCTGATGCCTCTGGTCTTCAGCGAGCTGGCTTTGGCTTACCCCCCAGCGAGGGTCTCCGATCCCGGGCAGCGGATCGCAGCGGCCAACGGGCAGTTTCTGCTCATCGACCGCGAAGCCTATCGGCGGATGGGCGGACACGCCAGCGTGGCGGATAAGGTTCTCGAAGACGTTGAACTGGCGTTTGTGGCCAAGCGGCGCAGAATCGGGCTGCGCTTCCGATACGCCGGTGAAGCGCTTTCGGCACACATGTACCCGACCGCAGGGGCCATGATCGAGGGCTGGACGAAGAATCTGGCGCTGCTCTTCCACAACACGCTTGCGACGGCGCTGTGGCGGGCGCTGGACTTCTTCCTTCTGTTTGGATTGCCTGTTTTGACGTTTGCCCTCTGGAATGCCAGACTAATGGCGCATTCGGCGACCTGGCTGAGCGCGGGCTGGGTGCTGGGCCTGCTGTGGATTCGGACGCTGGTACGGTTCTACTCGCGGGTGGCCAAGTCGAACATGGGGTTTGTGAACTGCCTGGTCTCGCCGCTGGGGCTGCCGCTGTTTGTGGCGCTGCTCTACCGGAGCTGGTTTGCCCACCGGGTGTTGAAGCGTGTCAGTTGGAGCGGGCGGAGCTACGGTTCGCGTTAGCGGCGCCAAAATGCTAGCGCCGGGCCTTTGACAGCATGAAAGCCGGTGGAAGTTTGTGAACCGCCGGTGTTGTTCAAAACATCTCTCTAGCAGTGGGGGCGGAATGATCTTTCTTACGCGTAGAGCTACCTTTTCCGCATCGCACTATTACTGGAACGACGGCTGGAGCGCGGAGAAGAACGAGCAGGTCTTCGGCTTGTGCGCCAATCGCAATGGGCACGGACACAACTACACTATCGAGGTCACTGTGGCGGGAGAGCCCGATCCGGTGACAGGATTTGTGGTCGATTTGAAGTGGCTCAGGAATGCGATCGAAGAGAGAATTCTGAACGACTGGGATCATCGCCATCTGAACCTTGAGGTTGAGGAGTTTGGGCCGGGAAAGACGATTCCGACGACCGAAAACCTGGCGGTATCTGCATGGCGGCGGCTGGAGCCGGCGGTAAATGCAGCTCGCGGTGCGAAGTTAGAGAGGATTCGGGTCTACGAGACTCCGGAGATATTCGCGGAATTTCGAGGCGGACGATGAGTGGCGCCGGGAAGGCATACTTTGGAAGGCGTTACGCAATCAGCGCCAGCCACAGGCTGCATTCCGATGCGCTGACGGCCGAAGAGAACCTTGCCGTCTATGGCAAGTGCAACAACCCCCACGGGCACGGGCATAACTACGTGGTGGAAGTGCTGGTGGGCGGGCAAGTGAACGCAGAGACCGGGATGGTGGTGAACCTGGCCGACCTCGACGCGGTGGTAAAGGCGAGGGTCGTTGAACGATTCGACCACCACAATCTGAATCAGGACTCGGTTTTTGCAGGCCGGGTACCGACCACAGAGGTCTTTTGCAGAGTGGTGTTCGATCTGCTGAAGGACGAACTGCCGGTGGGCAAGCTGGAACGTGTACGCGTGGAAGAGACGGAAAATAATTCGTTTGAGTACTACGGCGAATAGCCGCCGAAGGGAATAAATAAAATGGCGCAACTGATGATGAAGAAAGCCGCAGAAAGGCCCGATGAAGGACTGAGCGGGTACACCGTGCAGGAGATGTACCGCGAGATACTGGCGCGGCTGGGCGAGAACCCAGCGCGCGATGGACTCCAGCGGACGCCGGAGCGGGTGGAGCGCTCGATGCACTTTCTGACCAAGGGCTATGAGCAGGACCCGATGAAGATCCTGCGCGGGGCGCTCTTCGACGTGGACTACGACGAGATGGTGATCGTCAAGGACATCGAGGTGTTCTCGCTCTGCGAGCACCATATGCTGCCCTTCTTCGGCAAGGTGCATGTGGCCTATATTCCCAAGGGTAAGGTGATTGGACTCAGCAAGATACCTCGGTTAGTTGAAGTATTTGCGAGGCGGCTGCAGGTGCAGGAACGGTTGACCCGGCAGATTGCCGACGCCATCTCCGAGGCGATCGATCCTCAGGGCGTGGGAGTGGTCATCGAGGCCCGCCACCTGTGCATGATGATGCGCGGGATCGAGAAGCAGCACTCTTCGACGGTCACGAGCGCCATGGTGGGCTGCTTCCGGCAGAAAGAGACCCGCAGTGAGTTCCTGTCTCTGGTGCGGCAGCGGATGGGGGACGGAAACTAGGATGCCTTGAGCTGGCTGCCGGCAAGTAGCAGTTTGCGCAGGGAACTTGATGCGGTGAGGGCGCGGGTGAGCTTTTGCTTGCCCGCGCTTTCTATTTGCGCCAGCAGTTCGCGGTCCTGACTGGGGTTGAGGACATCGCGGGCCATCACGCGAAGCTGTTGCCAATCGTGCCACTTGCCGATGGCCCCCTTGGCCCGGCCCAACGCGCCAATGAGCTGCGGGTCGGCGGCGGGATCCATATCGAGAACATAACGAAGCTCTTTCGCCTTCAGCCGGAAGTCGTGGAGGTTGCTGGAGTTAAGCTCCGGCCAGCTGGCGAGTTCCGCTGCCAGAACCTCCACGCGGCCGATTGTGCTGGTGCAGGTGCTCTGTGCGGCGGAGGACTCACTGCGAACAGGCTTTTTGCCCGTGGCAGTCTCGTCGATGGCGCGGGCAAACTCCTTGAGCCGGCGGCGCGCCCGCTTGCGATGCCTGTCAAGAAGCTCAGAGAGACGGCCGGCGTTCGCGTCGCGCACCTCGCGCAGGTGGTCGGCAAGTCGGCCCAAAGAAACGGGATTTGCGCTCTTGCGAAGGCTGGCCAGGTCGGCGGAGAGGACGTCCATCTCGCGCACTCCACCGGAGGCTTTGCGAAGTGGCTTGAGAGCCTTGAGCAGGCGGCGGCACTCGTCTTGGGCTGTGGAGTCAAGCACTGCAGTGGCGGCCTCGATCCGGCGTGTATGGGTGCGCAGACGGTGAACCTGCGCGGGTTCGGGATCTGCCGTCAGCTCCTTGAGGAGCTTGCGGAGCTGACGAACCGGCTTCTGCACGCGGGCGAGATCCATGGCGGCCTCTCTCTCTAGCTTGGGGTGTAACGCCGGGGGTTGGCAAGTGCGCGCTGATTTGGGGCGGGGAACTCGCCTTCGGGCCGCACCTTCGGGGTTTGCCGTAAAGTAAAGAAGTGAACGGACTTCTTGTAATTGACAAGCCGGGCGGCTTGACCAGCCACGACGTGGTGTATCGGGTGCGGAAATACACCGGCGAGAAGTCTGTGGGCCATCTAGGCACCTTGGACCCGATGGCGACCGGCGTGCTGCCGCTGCTGCTGGGCAAGTACACGAGACTGGCGCAGTACTTCTCAACTGCCGAGAAGAGCTACTCGGGCTCGATCCGGTTCGGGTTTGCCACCGACACCTACGACGCAGAGGGCCAGGCCGTTGGGCCTGACCGCTGGGCGGAGTTTGCTGCGGAAGTAACATTGGACCGGGTGCGGGAGCTGGCGGCGGGGTTTCTGGGCGAGAGCGAGCAGATGCCGCCGGCTTTCTCTGCCAAAAAGATCGATGGCAAGCCGGCCTACAAACTGGCGCGCGAAGGCAAGCCTGTAGAACTGAAGACGGCCCGGGTGCTGATCTCAAGCTTCGAGATCGCCGGGATGACGGAAGCCGGGGCGGAGTTCGCCATGAGCATCAGCGCCGGAGGATACGTGCGCTCGGTAGCGCACGAGATGGGTGTGCTGCTGGGCTCTGGTGCGCATCTGAGCCGGCTGCGCAGGACGCGGGCCGGGGCCTTTTCGATCGAGAACGCGCACACACTCGACGAACTGGAGCCGCTGGCCGGCAACCTGGAGGCACTCGAAGAGCTGTGCGTGCATCCGCGATCCCTACTGCCGGAGATGCCCTCTGTGACAGCGGACGCGGGCGTGTTGGGGCGGTTGCGCAATGGAGCGCAAGCCAACCTGCCGGAGTTCAGCGATGCCCCTCTCGTAAAGGTCTTCGCAGGGCAGCGGGAACTGGCAGGAATCGTGAAACGTGTGGCGGGGACGCTGTTTCAGCCTGTAGCAGTGTTCAGTGGTCAGTGATCAGTGGTCAGCTGCTTCCTGCCGACGCAGGCGGATTGGGTGGGGCACGAATATGTGGGGTTTGAGTGCACCGGATGAGTTGCGCAGCAGGTGTTGATCACTGACCACTGATCACTGCTCACTGCTCACTTATGCAGCAGCGGCTTCAGCGCAGGCAGCAACGTGTCGGCGATGATCGCCGAGCCTTTGGCGGTGGGGTGGATGCCGTCGGGCTGTATGACGCCGGGGACTCCAACCAGGTTCTTATAGAGCATGGGCAGAAGCGCTGCGTGGTGGGCCGAGGCTACGGCGGGGAATATCTTCTCAAAGGCGTGAATGTAGTCGGGGCCGTAGTCTGGGGGGAGGGTGATTCCAGCAATCAAAACCGCGATGTGCGCCTGCTCAAGCGAGGCGACGATTCGGTCGAGGTTGGCGCGAGTCTGCTCGACGGGAAGGCCGCGCAGCCCGTCGTTGCCGCCAAACTCGACGATGACGACAGCAGGGTGGAGACGTATCACGTAGGGCAGAGAGGCGACCGCGTCCTTGGTTGTGGCTCCGCTGGTTCCGCGGTTCACCACCTGGTAGCTGTACCCGGCCAGGTCTAGCTTTTTCTGGAGTTGCGCGGGGAAGGCCTCGTCGGGCGAAAGCCCGTGACCTGCTGTAATGCTGTCGCCAAAGCAGACCAGTACGGGCCGCTCCGCGCCAAACAGCGGAGCAAGCAGCAGAAAGAACGAAACGGCAACTAAAGCAGTGCGGCGAGCGTACACAACTATAGTGTAGAAGCAAGGTACAGGCGCGCGGGTCTTAGGTGGGAGGGTGAGTTTGATCGAGGTTCGGAATGCGAAGAGGTGGATTGATAACGGCGCGCGGCGCGTGGAGATTCTCAAAGGAATCTCACTGACGATTCCGGCTGGGCAGTTTGTAGCGATCCTGGGCGCGAGCGGCAGCGGCAAGAGCACGCTGCTGGGGCTGCTCGCCGGGCTCGATACGCCGAGCGAGGGAGAGGTCTGGCTCGACGGCGTTCCCATCCACAACCTGGCCGAGCGCGATTTGGCGGCGGTGCGTGGCAGGAAGATCGGGTTTGTCTTTCAGTCCTATCAGTTGATCCAGACGCTGACGGCGCTTGAAAACGTGCTGCTGCCATACGAACTGAACATCGAAGGCAATGGCATCGAGCGGGCCCGCGACCTGCTGGGAAAGGTCGGCCTCGCCGAGCGTATGGATCACTACCCGGTGCAGCTCTCCGGAGGCGAGCAGCAGAGGGTAGCCCTGGCGCGGGCGTTTGTGGTCGAGCCGCCGATCGTGATGGCCGACGAGCCAACCGGCAACCTCGACTCAACCAACGGGCACATGGTGCTGGACCTGCTGCTCGACCGGAACAAGAAGGCGGGAACGACGCTAGTGCTGGTGACGCACGATCCCGATGTGGCCAGCCGCGCCGATCGCAGAATCGTGCTGCGGGATGGACTGATTGTGGAGGACACATTGCCCGGAACTGCCACGGCTCTCGTCCATGACAAGGAAAACAATGGCTAGTCGCGCGCTCAGTTGGAAGCGGGCCGCTGCCATAGGCTGGCGCGATCTGAAGTCTGCGCCAGGCAAGTTCGCCTTTGTCGTGCTCTCGGTGGCTGTGGGAGTGGCGGCTCTGGTGGGCGTGCGCGGCTTGAGCTCGAGCTTTCGCTCAACCCTCTCGGGACAGGCCAAGTCGTTGATGGCCGCCGACCTGAGCGCGAGGCTCTCCCATATACCGACAGACGCAGAACTGGCCAAAGCGGCCGGTGTCGCGAGCAAACATCCTGGCCTTCGCGAGACCTGGATGACGGAGACGGTGTCGATGGCCTCGGTGCCTCCCGATCCGGTGCCGGTGGCGGTGTCTCTCAAAGCCGTCGATCCTGCCGAGTATCCCTACTACGGCAGCGCAGTGCTGGAGCCGGCGATGCCGCTGGCGCAGGCGCTTGCGGGCGACTCGGCGGTGGTGGCCGAGGAGTTTCTAATCCGGCTCAATGCGCATGTAGGAGACACGCTGCGGCTGGCCGGCAGGAACCTGCGCATCGCGGCGGTGCTCCGGCAGGAGCCCGACCGTATCTCGGCGGGTGCGGGAATCGGGCCGCGGGTGATCGTCTCGCAGGCTGTGCTGCTCAAAACCGGTCTGCTGAGTTACGGGAGCCGCGTGAACGAGCGGCTGCTGGTCAAGTTGCCGGCCGAGCCGCAGCAGGGAACGGCAGCCGATGCGGAAACCGCTGCAGTGCGTGCCGAACTTGAGTCGGCTCTGCCCGATGCCCAGGTGATGGACTTCCACGAGGGCAACCCGGGGCTGAGCCGGGGACTCGACAACGCGACATCGATTCTTAGTTTGATCTGTTTGGTGGCCATGGTGCTGGGCGCGATCGGCGTGGCCATGGCGATGCATGCGCATCTCGAGCAGCGCATGGACATGCTGGCGATCCTGAAGGCGATGGGAGCCGGATCGGCCGACCTGCTGCGCATCTTCCTCTTGCAGACGCTGGGGCTGGGGCTGGCCGGAGGACTGCTCGGCGTGTGCGCAGGCGTGGCCGTGATGCTGGCATTGCCTGCGGCCTTCGCAAGCTTGATCAACCTCAAGCCGGAGCTTGTGTTCCCCTGGCAATCGGCGCTGGCCGGCCTTGGAACCGGTCTGCTCACCACGCTGCTCTTCTGCCTGCCGCCGCTGCTCGATGTGAGGAATGTGCGCCCGGTGCTGGTGCTGCGGCGGCTGGTCGAGCAAGGCCCGCAGGGTTTTGCGGGCTGGTTGGCGCGATGGTGGGCGCGGAGGCTGCAGCTTGGAATTGCGGCTCTGGTCGTGGTGGCTCTGGGCTCGATTGCTTGGGCGCTCTCTGACTCGGCGAAAGTGGGCGCGTGGTTTGCGTTCCTGTTCACCTGCGCGCTGGCGGTGCTGCTGGCTCTGGCCTGGGTGGCGCTTCGTGTCACGCACTTTTTGCTCAGCCGCGTACGGTTGAGGCTGCCGTCTTCGCTGCGGCATGGGCTCGCGAATCTCTACCGGCCCGGCAATCAGTCGGCGGCGGTGCTGGCGGCTCTGGGCACCGGCGTTATGTTGATCTTGGCGGTCTACTTGATGCAAAGGGCACTGGTCAACGATCTGCGTGATACGGCCTCGCCGAAGCTGCCCAACATCTTCCTTGTCGATGTGGGCACAGAGGAGACAGCCGGCGTGAAGGCTCTGTTTGCCAGCCAGCCCGGAGTCACGCAGCCGCTCGATCTGATGCCGGTTGTGCAGGGCCGGTTTGTTTCCATCAACGGTCAGCCGGTGGCAGCCATGCGCGGCCAGCATTATCCGGTGCGAATGCTCGAGAGCGCGGAGCTGAGCTGGTCCGACACGGTTCCGGCGGGCGATCGCGTTACTGAGGGCGCGTGGTGGCAGGATGCGAACGCGGCCGAGATCGCTATCGGCGAGGGCGTGGCGCGTCGGCTGCACCTGAGCGTGGGTTCGGAGCTTGTGCTCGATACCGGCGGCGGAGAGCACACGCTGCGCGTCGCGGCGATCTACCGGGCCGACGGCGCGCACCTTGGCGCAAGGATCGAGTTTGAACTGCCTTCGGGGCTCATCCAGAACGAGGCATCGACCTGGTACGGTGGTGCGCACATGGACTCAAAACAGATCCCCGCGCTGGAGCGAGCGATCTTCGCGGCCTATCCGACCGTGACCGTGATTAACGTGGCCGATGTGCTGGACCGCGTGGAGTCGGTTGTGGATCAGATCACGTTCGTGATTCGCTTGCTGGCCGGCTTCTCGATCCTCGCCGGGCTCATGATTCTGGCTTCGAGCGTGGCCAGTACACGGTTCCGCCGCATGCAGGAGGCGGTGGTGCTCAAGACTCTCGGCGCAACTCGGATGAGGATCGTGCGCACCTTCAGCGTGGAGTTCGGTGTTCTCGGATTGCTGGGAGGCGCCGTGGGCGTGGTGTTTGCAAATATGCTCACGCGCGTGCTGCTCAATCGGATGGATGTGCCGTTCCACATCGAGTGGAGCGCCGCTCTCACAGCGGTTGCGGGCACTGCGGTGCTGGCTACCGCAACCGGATGGGTCGCCAGCTACAGGCTCTTAGGATTGCGCCCGCTCGAAGTACTGCGCGAAGAATAGCGCTCAGAAGCAAGTGGGCATCGAGCTAAGCCGGGGAATCAGGGGCAGGCATTCCGCCTGCCCCTGCGTTGTTTCGGGTCAATTTCGTCTGACCGAGGTCGATCATACCTCCTCTGCGGCCTCGCCAATCGGAAGCACGTCGGAGTCGCGCGCAATCCAGACATAGAGCGTGGGAAGCAGGATGATGCTGATCAAGAGGTTGGTAATGAGCCCGCCGACGATGACGATGGCGAAGGGCCTCTGCGAGTCCGAGCCGATGGCATGAGAGAGGGCCGCTGGCAACAGGCCAAGCGTCGCCACCAGCATAGTCATCAGGATGGCGCGCAGACGAAGCACGGCGCCGTCGATGGCGGCCTCCGTGATGCTGCTTCCCTGGGCGCGCAGTTGGTTGATGTATTCCACCATGATGACGCCGATCTCAACCGACACGCCGAACAATGCCAGGAAGCCGACCGCAGAGGAGACCGAGAAGTTGGTATGCGTGAGGAAGAGCGCGAGCGGTCCTCCCACGGAGGCCATGACGACGCTGACCAGAATGAGCACGGCCCACTTTCCAGAGCGGAACATGGTGTAGAGGAGCAGGAAGATGACCAGCACGGTAATGGGAACGACGATGGCCATGCGGTGGTTGGCGCGCTGCTGGCTGGCGAACTCGCCAGCCCACTCGAGGTGATAGCCTGCCGGCAGATCGACGCTGTGCGTGACCTTGCCGATGGCCTCGTTGACCGTTGAGCCCAGATCGCGGCCGCGGACCGAGTACTTGATGGCGATGTATCGCTGGCCGCCCTCGCGGTAGATCTCCTCGGCGCCGTCGTCGGTGGAGGTCCGGGTTAGCTGGGCCAGCGAGACCCGCTCGCCGGAAGGCGCAAGCAGCCGGATATTCTCAATCGCCTCGCGGGTATCGCGGTAGGGTTTGTTATAACGCAAAGTCACGTCGTAGCGTGCCTCGCCCTGCTGAACCTGGGTTATGGCGCTGGCGCCGACCGCGGTCTGAATAGCGTCCTGTACGTCGGCCACATTGATGCCCCAGCGCGCGGCGGCGTCGCGGTCCACCGTATAGTTGAGGTTCGGCTGGCCGATGATGCGGAAGATGCCGAGATCGGCGATGCCGCGGACGGTCTGCATCTGGGCCTGAATCTCGTCGGCTTTCTTCTCCAGGGTATGCAGATCGTCGCCGTAGAGCTTGACGGCGAGCTCGCCCTTGACGCCGCTCACCGCTTCTTCCATGTTGTCGCTGATGGGCTGCGAGTAGTTCCAGACGACGCCGGGGAAGTATTGGAGTTGCTTGTCCATGGCCGCGATGAGCTGATCCTTGTCTTGATGGAAGACGGGACGCCACTGGGCCATCGGCTTGAGATCGACAAAGTACTCAGTATCGAAGAAGCCGGTGGTATCGGTGCCGTCGTCGGGACGCCCGGTCTGGCTTACCACCTGCGTGACCTCAGGGAACGAGGCCATCACGCGGCGGGCCTGGTTGGTGAAGTCGATGCTGGCCGTCGGACCGGTGCTGGGCGGCAGCGTGCCGCGTACCCAGATGGAGCCCTCGTCGAGATGAGGCAGAAACTCCGAGCCGATGGGACCGCCCACAGCGAGAAAAACTCCGAAGGCAAACAGCAGACCGGCGATGGAGACGGTCCGGACCCGGTGCTCGATGGCGTGCCGAACGGCTACGCGATAGCGGACGGTGAGCCAGTCCATGATCGGGTTCCGCCACTCCTTTGCGCCCTTCGAATAGAGGAAGAGGCTGGAAACAGGCGCAACGAAGATGGCGAAGAGCAACGCGCCGAATAGTGCGAAGCAGACGGTCCAGGCCATGGGGCGGAAGAGGCGGCCCTCCACGGCTTCGAGCGTAAAGATCGGCAGATAGGACGTAATAATGATGCCGCGGGCAAAGAATACCGGCCGCTGCACTTCGTGGGCTGCCTGGCGAATGCGCTGCGCCGGGGACAGTCTTTGATCGCCGTGCGCCAGGTGGCGGACGATGTTTTCGATCATGACCACGGAGCCGTCGACAACCATGCCGAAGTCGAGCGCGCCCAGCGAGAGCAGATTGGCGGGCACGTGAATGAGATTGAGGCAGATGGCGGCGAACAACAGCGCAAAGGGGATGGTGAGGGCGACCACGATAGCGCCGCGAACGTTGCCGAGAAAGAGAAACAGAACGATCGAGACCAGAACCACCCCGGCGGCCAGGTTGTTCTCGACAGTCGTAACCGTGTACTTGACCAGTTGAGAGCGGTCGAGGAACGGAGCGATCTTAACTCCCTTGGGCAGAATGCCGGTGTTCAGCTTCCGCACTTCGTCGTGGATGCCTTCGAGTACGGGATCGGAGTCGGCGCCCTTCTGAAGCAGCACGATGCCTTCGACCGTGTCTGGATTGTCGACGATGGTGCCGTTGGCCAGATGCGTGGCGCGGCCGATCTGGCCGAGGCGAATCTTGGGGCCCTGTGTGACGGTGCCCAGATCCCTGACGCGGATCGAAGCGCCGTTCTGGGTCTTGATGACGGTGTTTTCAATGTCTTGGACTGTCGTAAAAAGGCCAAGCGACTGGACGTTGATCTGCTGCGCGCCCTGCTCGATGAAGCTGCCGCCGCCGTTGGTATTGTTGGCCGCGAGCTGCTGCTCCACCTGTGACAGGGACAAGCCGTAGGAGACCAGCTTGTCGGGGTCGAGATGGACCTGGTACTCCTTGGTGGGTCCGCCGAAGCTGGAGACATCGACGACGCCTGGGACACTCTTGAAGCTCTTTTCGAGTGTCCAGTCTTCGAGCGACTTCTTCTCCATCACGTCGTAGGCGGGGTTGGTGCTTTCGACCGTGTACCAGTAGATTTGGCCGACCGGGCTCCAGTCGGTGCCCATCTGCGGTGTGAGGCCCGCGGGCAGACTGACCATGCTCAGTCGTTCCAGCACGTGCTCGCGATTGATGTCGCTGGTCGAGTCGTCGTCGAAGATCAGCATCAGGCTGGAGAGGCCTGCCAGCGTGGTAGAGCGCAGATGGGTGAGGTGCGGGATACCGGCCATCTGGATCTCAACCGGCACGGTGACCTGTCGCTCGATCTCCTCGGCGCTGCGGCCCGGCCATTGCGTGATGATCTGGACGTAGTTGTTGGCTACGTCGGGGTAGGCTTCGACGGGGAGGCTGCGAAACGCGATGACACCCCATGCGGCAAGCAGAACCGCGCCGCCGAGCACGATCCAGCGGCTGCGGAGAGCGAAGTCAACAAGAGCGCGAATCATGGCTGAGTCCCCGCTGCATCGAGCAGCAATGCGTGCAGAACCACCTGCTGGCCGGGAGCGATCCCGGAGAGGATCTGCTGCTGGTGTCCATCGCCGAGCATTCTACCGGTCTTGACCTCAATCCGGCGGAATTGGTTATTGCCGGCCGGCTGGTAGACCCAGTCGCGGTCGTGCAGGTGGAGAACCGCGTCGGAGGGAACCACGGCGAAGGTCTGCTTCTGCTGGCTGGTGAGCGTGGCGGTGGCGAACATGCCGAGCTTCAGAAAGCCCGGATTGCCGACCTCGATACGAATCTTGGCGGTGCGCAGCGCAGGGTCGAGGACCGGTCCGATGTCGCTGATTCGGCCGGTAACAGGCCGGTCGGGATATGCGTTGAAGACGATTCGCGCCGGCTGGCCGAGCCGCACCTTGGGAAGGTCGTTCTCGTAGACATCGCAGATGACCCATACCGTGCTGAGGTCGGCGATTGTAAAGGCCGTGGCGCTTCCCGCCATGCTGACGCCTGCCGCGGCCGCGTTGGTGATGTTCTGGCTGACGATCACGCCGGAGATCGGCGCGTAAACGTTGACCAGATTCGTCGGATGGTTCTTGTCGACGCCGAGCAGCTTCAACTGCTCTTCTGCGGCGGTGAGGTCGGCCTTGGCGTTCTTCTCGGCATCCTCGGCCTGCTCGGCCATTGCCTGGGAGATGGCGTTGTGGTTCAAAAGGTCCTGAGCGCGAGCGTAGGCCTTCTCGGTCAGTATCTCGTCGTTGACTGCCTTCAGATAGCTGTTAAAGGCGGCGGTGGCATCTCCGCTCTGGACCGTGAAAAGGAGCTGGCCCTTCTTCACGCTGTCGTCGAGGCGGGCCTTGATATCGACCACGCGACCGTTGGCGATCGAGATGACCGGAACCTCGCGCGCGATGTCCGGGAAGACCGTGCCGGTGGCGCTGAGTTCCGACGGGGCCTCCATCTGACTCACGGTTAGGTAAGGAAACTTCTTCGCGTCTTCCGGGGCGACGGTAAGGAGGTTCATGTCTGGAACCTCGACGACCTTGGCCGGAGGAGGCGCTCCATCGCCCTGTGGTCCGGACTTGCAGCCGGATGAGGAGAGGGCGACGAGCAGCGGCAGCGCGATCGCAAAGCGTGCCGAGGTGAGAATTGTGACGGGGTTTTTCATGGGATCACCTCGTGTCCGACAGTAGGATTGCGTTGAGGGGCTGCCGGACTCCGTGATTTGGCGCGATTTGGGCGCCATCGGCGGTGGTGCCGAACCGGGGATTGAGCCTGTTGTGCACAGACAGAGGAGCAGGCGAGGAGCGCCCCGCAAGGAAGAGAAAAGGACGTAGATATCGCATCATAGAAATGGCATTGCACCGTGGTTGTACGGCAGGGGAAAAGCAGATTCCTTCAGAACCGGGGCCGATCTATGCTCTGGGCGGAGGCCGATTCTCGATCCCGGTGAGTTCGGAGTGGCAGATCGTCCGAAGTACGTCTTGCCTGGGTGTTCGTGCGCAGAGACTGCATGGCCAGGCTAGCTCGAACCGCGGCGGAGGCGCCGCCAACATTGCTGAAGCATGCAGCGAGGCGCCGAGAAAGTCATGATTGCGGCGCAGCGCCGCGGTGGTATCGATCTCGGCAGGATTCTGCGCGGCCAGCAGGTCGTCGGTCATGGAGATGGCTGGCAGAAAGATAATTGCTATGAGCGCCAGGGCGACCAGTTGCGCACGGCGGCTGGCTTGCGGCGGGGGTCCATGCCGAAGCCACAAAGCTGTAAGACAGACCACCAGTGTCAGCCATACGAGATTGAGGGCGAGCTCCATCCAAATATGATTCTACGACCTTTGTTAGACGTCAGACGGCGTAAGGAGTTTATGGCAAGTGCTGGGTGCCAGGGGCCATTTCACCCCGCAAGGTCCAGCCCCCCGATTCCCGGTAGCCAACTCGGCGAATCTACGCAGTTGCGTGGCAGCCACTGCTCGGCTTACGGGTTTATGTGTCAGGCACCCGTAGTGCAGTTTTTAGCTCGTACGGGAGCGCAGTTCGGCAAACTAAACTAAGTGCTATGGATCGAGCCCCCTCCCAACCAGGGTTCCCTGTCGTTCTGGTCATCGATGACGACATGGTGAGCCGCGAAGTGACGGCGGCACTGTTGACGATGGACGGCTGCACGGTGCACGCCGTCGATAGCGGCGAAGCGGCATTGAGGCTGATCGCAGAGAAGCGATGCTGCCCCGGGGTCGTAATTGCGGATGCTCAGATGCTGGGACTGAGCGGCGTCGAGCTGATTCAGGCATTGCGGGATGTTTGCGGGCAGGCCGCCATCTATGTAATCAGTGGCAGCCAGCCTGTGCCGGGGCTGATCGCGGCGGCCGATGGTTTTCTGCTGAAGCCCTTTACGATGGAGGCTTTGAAGGCCCTGGTGAGCGGCCTGGAGACCAGCCCTCCGGCCTCCCTTCTCAGGATCGATGAGCCGGTGGTCAGCGCTGAGATCCTCTCACAGTTGCGCGGGCTGATGTCCGAAAAGGCAGTTCGGGAGATATTTGCGGCCGCGGTGACGGATCTCGATATGCGGCTCGATGGGCTTGAAACAGCGATTGCGAGGAATGACCGGGAAGCGATGTGGCGGATTGGGCATGCCATCAAGGGTGGCTGCGGGATGGCGGGCGCCGCACAGGCGGCTCGGCTGGGGGCCTTGCTGGAGGCCGAAACGGCCGGGAAAGATAACCATTTAGATAACAAGTTGACGTTACTGAGCGATTTGCGCAAGGCCGCTGTTGCTCTGCATCGTATTCTGGAGGCGGAATTTACGGCCTGAGAGGGCGCCCGTAAGGGAGGCAAGAGAACTATGGACCGACCGATTCGTATAGTCGTGGCAGACGACCACCCGGTAGTCTGCATCGGGGTGCGCAATATGCTCTCTGAGTGCGAGGGCTTCGAAGTCGTGGGCGAGGCCAGCGATGGCGATGAGGCGATCACGCAGACGCTCGAATTGCAGCCCGACATCCTGCTTCTCGATGTCGCCATGCCGAGGCTGCCTGGTCTGGAGGCGATGCGCGCCATCATGAACGGGCCATCGACGGCCAAGATCCTGTTGCTGACCTCGACCATTACCACGCAGCAGATCATCGAAGCCCTGCAGATCGGGGCTCGCGGCATCGTTCACAAAGACGCGCTGGCCAATCACCTTCAGACGGCGATTCGCACCGTCCATACGGGTGACTACTGGATCGGCGGCAAGCGCGTGGTGAACCTGGTCTCGGCGCTGCACGATCTGATGCAGAAGGCTGCCGTGCCGCAGCGAAAGACCTACGGTCTTACGCCGCGCGAACTCGAAGTGGTGGGCTGCATCGTCGAAGGCTGCTCGAACCGCGATATTGCCAAGCAGTTCACATTGAGCGAGGAGACGGTCAAGCGGCATCTGTCGAACATCTTCGACAAGACGGGCGTATCAACGCGCCTGGAGCTGGCGCTGTTTGCTATCGCGCACCAACTGGTGGCGCCAAAGTAGGCCGAGTGGTATCTCGATGAGGATTGTTCGATTAGTCTATATTGGGCAGGCAGACAGCATTGGGAAATCTAAGCAGAATCGGCATTGCCCTCGATTCGGAACTCCTGAAGCGGTTCGACCGCTCCATTGAGAAGAGCGGATATACGAATCGTTCCGAGGCTTTTCGGGACCTGATCCGGGACCGGCTTGTACGGGAGCGGACTGCCGCTCCCGACGCCACCGTTGTAGGCACGGTTACGCTTATCTTCAACCATCATGCTTACGGGATCACCGAGAAGCTCACTGAAGCGCAACACGAACACCACGACCTGGTTGTTTCAACGAGTCACGCGCATCTGGACCTCGATTCCTGCCTCGAAGTGTTGATTGTTCACGGCAAGGCCGCCCGCGTGGAGCGCTTTGCCGACCTGCTTATCGGGCTCAAGGGTGTGCAGCACGGTCGGCTGGTCATGACCGTTCCTTCTCTTGACGCCGAGCACATCCGCCCCCATTCCCACGACGATCCGCGCCAACACGGCCACTAAACGATCGTGCACCGCTGGAAACAGGCTGATGGCGGATAACCACGGCATTCTTCAAAAGTTCCTTCCTAACGCGAATCGCACCAGAAACGGTTCGGTGGGGTGGTTAACCCGTCCGAATGCGGGCGCGGCTGTTGGAGTGATTTGGTAGACATAGGCGTAGTCAATGTCGGCATCCTTGCGGTTGAGCATATTCAAAAATTCGGCTGTAACTCGCCATTTTTTGGAAACCTGATAACCGATCTCTCCATTGAGCAACACCGTTTGACGTGACTGATACAGCCCGTCCGATGTCAGATATCGCGGTCCAAAGTAGCGCAGACGCAGACTCGAAGTAAAGCCCTGGTCATCGAGCAGTGCTACGCCCGATGAAATCACCGCCTTGACCGCTTCGGGCACCAGCTTGCCCCCCGGACCTTGCTGGCGCCAATAGACGTTGCCATCATAGTTGGCGCTTACCGTAGCGCAAGAGGCAGCACCGGTAGTGCATATATACAAGGGCGCCTTTATGACCTGATAGCTCGCATCGAATGGGTCTGCAACGGTGAACTGAGCTCTGGAGTCCGCAATATCGGCATCGAAAGCCAGATGTTCCGTCGGCGTGTAGTAGTTTGCCCACTCCAGGCCGTAGCGGTTGCTCGACTGCTCTGAAGGAAGCGTGCCTCCGGTATCCCCATCCTGGGTCAGTTCGGAGTTACTGTGGATATACCACAATTCAAAGGTACTTTGCAGATGGTGGACGGCCGTGGTGCGCATGCCGATTTCCCCGCCTTTTTGCTCGACCAACGGGGAAATTTTCGGCTGCATCTGACCGGGGTAAGGATAATCCGGAGAAACCGGTTCTACCACCTGCGTTGAGCCGCGCCCGTCGTTCGAGTGAAAACTGAACCCACCCTGTAAATAGAACTCGGTACTGGCCCACGGTCCAAAAATCAAACTCGCTTTAGGGCTGGGCAGGAACTTGACGGCCGTGCCGGAATTGAGCGTATTCGGTATGGCCATGGAGCCGTCGGACAAATTCGTCAGGTCCGGGTACGCCAGGCTGGTAACGACGAACTTCTCTTCGTCGCCGCGCAGGGCCAGCACCGAGCGGAATTTGTTCGCCCACTGGATTCTGTCTTCCACCAAAGCACTGCCGATTATGTCAGTAAAGCTATCCCGGGACGTGGTCGCTGGCAATGTGGGGCAGGTGCTGGTGTCAAAAGTCGAGCCGGTGGGAACAGAGAATGAGGCGGTAGTGCCGGCGGCTGTGCCGGCAGCGGTGCCGTTGATGGTGCCCGCAGGCAATATCACGGTAAGGGTAAGAGGAGTATTCGGAGCCAAATCTATGCAGTTGGGACCGGCAGTGCTGCCGACTGGGAAGAAGCTGGCGCCGGTGGCGGAGTAATCGGTCTTGGTGGTGCGCGCTCGATTTACCGTCCGGTAAAGGCCGTTATGGATCCAGTCGTTTCGGAACTGTACGCCGAAGGTGTTGGATACCTTGCGGCCCAGCCATGCGCTAAAGGTTGTGTGGTGTGCATCCACGTAACCCACCCAGCGTCTGTCCTGCTGATTGAACTGGTCCTCTTTGTTGTAGTCCACCAGGTAGTAAGTGAAATCGGAATACAGGTCGAGATCGTAATACCATAGGGCGGCCATGATCTTCGATTCGGATTTTGCACTTTGGCGATGCCACTCGCCCTGCAAGCTGTAACGCTGACTGTGCCCACCGTCAGAGGGGTTCAGTGTGCCGAAGAAGCCAACGACCGATTGGGCGGCAACGGGGATCTGATCGCTTGAGTTCCACTTTCCGTGGTAGGCATGGGCCGTGACGCTGACGCCAAAGGCGTCGTCGCCCTGGCTGTAAGTGAGCAGGCCGTTGATCTTGTTAAATCCATCCGGATGCACCCATGGGCCGTCATAGTAGTATTCCTCCCCGCCGTATAGCAGGTTGCCCTTGCCAAGCTTTTGCGACACGCCGAAAACGGCCCGCCCATAGGTGTGCGTGCCGCCTTCTAACTTGAAAAAGTTCTCGGGTAGCGTCTTGAGAAACTCCACATGGGCATTTGCAGCGGAGCTGAAGTTGCCAACATTGGCGTAGTAAGGGCCTTTCTCGAAATCCACCCGCTTCACAAACTCCGGGACGACAGTGTTCATGTCCGAGTAGCCTTCGCCGTGCGCGTGCGACGGCAGGTTCAGCGGCATATCGTCGAGGAAAATGGCGATATCCGTGCCGTGGTCGAGATTGAAACCGCGTAGAAAGTATTGATTAGCCTTTCCGCCGCCTGCATGTTGCGTGATGATGAGACCAGGAACCGTCTCCAGAACCTCACCCGAACGCAGAATCGGACGATTCTGGATTTCCGTTGCGCCCACGGTTCCCTGGGTGCCGGATTCGGCAATTCCGACGAGTTCATCCTCTCGACCCTGCACGTTGATGGTGGTGCTCACGGCGCCCACTACCATAAAGATGCGCAGCGGGGCCGGCGCCCCAGTGGTCCACAGAGTGACGAGGATTTCTTTGGTTTCAAAACCGGGATTCGATACAACGATTCGATAGTTACCTGCCGCGAGTCCAGAAAAAATGAAGGAGCCGTTCTTCTCCGACTGTGCTGTTCTTTGTACAGTGCCGTTTGCGTTTCGGACCTGCACGGTAGCCCCGCCAATCATCGCGCCAGACGTGTCAACCACGGTTCCCGATAGCTGCAACGGATAAGCCTTCTCACTCGTTGCAACTTGGTGACCCTGCGGATCGTGAATGATTCCGTTTACGCTGAGCTGCTGAGCAGACAGCGAGGCCACGGTAAAGAGGGCAAAGGGAACAAATCTGTGGAAGAGCATCAGAACTTGCTCCTGAACGAAGATGAATACGATACTGAAAAGCGTGCTACGTGAAAGGCTAGCATAGATTTCGAGTGCTCTCATAGGGGAAGAGACTGTCAGCGACCACACTGAGCCTTGAAAAGGGGACTTATGCAGCGATTGCTTCTACGACACTGGCTGTTAGCTGTCTTTGGGTTCACGCTTTGTGGAATTGCCCGTCCACAGAGCCGACAGCGCATTCCGATCACCGTGCCGCTTCAATGCGTGCAGGGCGACTGCCCCATTCTGACCGGGGCTCCGCAGACCGCCGGAATGCGCAGCGGCTTTGTGCGGCTCAAGCCGGGCCAGACGGTCGGCTGGCACACCACCGCCGGGAACGAGGAGACCCTCGTCATCCTGCACGGGAAGGGGAAGGCGCTCATCGAAGGCAAAGAAGACCTGCCGTTTGAGGCTCCGGCTCTGGTCTACATCCCGCCGTCGACCCGTCACAACGTGGAGAATACGGGCAAGGAAGCTCTCGAATACGAGTACGTGGTTGCCCCCGCCAAGGCTCCTTGAGCCCGTTTCTCTCGTTGAGATGCAGGTTCGCCCGCTCGGGTCAGCCGCGATATTCTAGTATTCGAGGTCAATTCAAGAAACCATGTCCGATTATCGTTACTCGACCCTCGCTGTGCACGCGGGCCAGCACCCCGATCCGCAGACAGGCGCCGTAAATGTCCCCGTATACCTGTCTTCTACGTTTGAACTCACCGGCATCGGCAGCGACCGGGGCTGGGACTATTCCCGCGCCGGAAACCCCACGCGCGACCGGCTAGAAACTGCGCTGGCCGCGCTCGAAGGCGGAACCAGCGCCCATGCCTTTACCACCGGAATGGCGGCCATTGCGGCTCTGGTGGCGATGCTGCGCACCGGCGATCACCTGATCTGCTCGCGCGATGTGTACGCGGGCACGGTGCGGCTCTTTGACCAGATCGTGAGCGGCTACGGTATTGAGATCGAGTATGTGGACACCAGCGATCTGGCGGCGGTCGAGGCGGCGATGAAGCCGAACACCAAGCTGGTGCACATCGAGACGCCAAGCAATCCGCTTATGGTCCTTACGGATATCGCAGCGGTGTGCCGCATTGCGCACGCGGGCGGGGCCGAGGTGAGCGTGGACAACACGTTCATGTCGCCGGCCTTGCAGCGGCCGCTTGAGCTTGGCGCGGATATCGTGATGCACTCGACAACCAAATATCTCAACGGCCACTCCGACGGGCTGGGTGGCGCGCTGATCGGGTCGAAACCTGAGCATAAGGATCGCTTTCTGCTGGTGCAGAAGGCGGCCGGCGGCGTGATGTCGCCGTTCGAGTGCTTCCTGGTGCTGCGCGGCATCAAGACGTTGCCGCTGCGTATCAAGCAGCACGAAGAGAACGGCAGAGCGGTGGCCGAGTACCTGCTGACGCATCCCAAGGTCAGCAAGCTGGCCTATCCGGGCCTGAAGACCCATCCGCAGTACGATCTGGCTGTCAAGCAGCAGAAGGGATTCGGGTCGATGATGAGTTTCGAGCTGAAGTCGCGCGACGAGGCCGCGCGGTTCCTTGCGGCCATCAAGATCTTCCTGAATGCCGAGTCGCTCGGAGGGGTCGAGTCCCTGGCCTCGCACTCGGCGACCACGACCCACGCCTCGGTCAGCGAGGAAGTGCGCCGCTCGATGGGTATCAACGAAGGCCGCATCCGGCTCTCCATCGGCATCGAGGACAAGGAAGACCTGATCGCGGACCTGGAGCAGGCGCTGGCAGCGGTATAGTGATGTGCCTGGGAGAGGTTCCATGATTCTCGGGATCGATACCTGCGGAGAGACCGGTTCCATTGCTCTCGTTCTTGCCGATGGCGGACGTCTGTCCGTCCTCGGAGAGAGTTCGATGGGTGGGCGCGAATATTCGATGACGCTGGTTTCCAAGGTCTGCGAGCTTCTTGGCCTTGGTGGGATGCAGCTGGGGATGCTCCGCGCAATTGTGATCGTGAACGGACCGGGGAGCTTCACTGGCATTCGCGTGGGCGTAAGCGCGGCGAAGGGGCTGGTCGAGGGCAGAGAGATCGGGGTCGTCCCGGTTTCGCGGCTGGAAGTGCTGGCAGCAAAGTCCGGTGTTGCATCAGCCGCGCTGGATGCACGCCGCGGCGAAGTGTTTCTGCGCCTTGCCGGGCCGGAAGCAGAGGCGAGGGAACTTCTGGCCGGCAAGGATGAGCTAGCTCAAATCGACCCCGGGCCAAAACGGATCGCGGTATGCGACGAGGGCGCAGCGGCGCTGCTGAAGGCTGTGTGGCCTGAGGTGGATCTGGTGCGGGTCGCACCGCCCGTAGCTGCCGATGCGGTACGTTTGTGCGCCGCCCGCGTGGCTGCAGGCGAGTTTGCCGACATAGCTATGCTGGACGGGCATTACCTGCGCCGGTCGGACGCCGAGATCTTCGGTGAGCCGGGCGCACAAAGATCCAATACATGACTTCCGGCGGCGGGCGAATCGCCATTCGGCAGATGGGCGCTGCCGACATTGCCCGTGTGCTCGATATCGATAGGAGTCTGCCTACTGCGCCGCACTGGCCTGGACAAGCTTACCTGGCTGCTCTCGATCCTGCCGCGAGTCTGCGCCGCATCGCCCTGGTCGCGGCGAAGGAAGCCAGCGATCTTCCAGTTGGATTTGCGATCGCGAGCCTGCTTTTGCCGGAGGCTGAACTGGAGACCGTTGCGGTGGCGGCCGAAGGGCAGAGCCAAGGCATAGGCCGAGCATTGCTGGAGAGGCTCTTCGCGGAGCTTCAGCGGGCCGGAATCGTAGAAGTCCATTTGGAATCAC
>Ga0326728_10002741_pt1 | contig 57483 bp, 63 predicted proteins | sample MB3enrmetagenome_FD_207602 | JGI IMG/M metagenome (GOLD analysis project Ga0326728, IMG submission 207602) | Lab enriched peat soil microbial communities from McLean, Ithaca, NY, United States - MB31MN | ecosystem: Environmental > Terrestrial > Soil > Wetlands > Peat | place: USA: New York... | reverse complement strand
GCGCCATTTATCAGTGGTTGGCAACCTGGAACAACCAACCCAAACCCTTCGTCTGGCGAGCCCCCGCGGACGTGATCCTCGACAAGGTGCGCCGTTGTAAAGAATTAACTGGGACACCACACTAGCGCCGCCCGCGACACAATGGATTAAGCCATTTATATTCAATGGCTTTACTTTTTTGTGGGTCTTTCGACAAAAGCGCTATCTCCATTTGTTATCATCAACATAATGGAGAAACGGGGCACTTTCGCAGGTTTCGTGTTCCCCAATTCGCCCTTCATTTTCCCTGGCGCCGGCCTGCTGAATCCCCGCATTTCTCATCCATCTAGTATATCACTAAGTAATATCTCTATAAAGAACAATCTAAGCCTACATGCGAAAGCCTACAGAAGAGACAAAAGGTCCTCATCTGACGTACAAAGCGGAGCCTAGATGGGAGCGGGACAGTACGGCCTCGCGGCGACGAGTGCAGTTCGCCAATTGCCGGCGGACTCCCCGAATTGCACCACTACCGCGATTCCGGTAGTGATTCATTTTGAAGTGCCATGGCCATCTTGGCCGTGCCCGTTCACGGGCGGGATGCCCGTGGCATCTCAAAATGAGTCAGCACCGCGATTCCCGCGACCTTGTTGCTTTCCTGGTTTGTTGCTAAACTGGATTATTGCGCCGGGGTTTCGGCCCTGACGGCTAGCGCGGACCCTTCAGTATAAGTTTACGAGGTATTACATGGCGGATGAGAAGGACGAATCATCAGGATTCAAAGTTGTCGACCGGCGGAGCTTCACTCCGGAAGGCTCTCGGCGCGAGGAAAGCCCGGGCGAGGTGAGGAAAGCTGAACCTGCGGGCCCACCCAAAGCGCCGTCCCGGGATGTGGCCGAAGAACCCGAGGATGAATTGCTGGCTGAAGCTTCCGGTTTCGAGACTCTGGTCTCTTATCTCAGCACTACCGCCATGTTTCAGCTTGGCCTGATTGCAGGACCGGGCGGCGAGCGAATCCCTTCCGACATGGCGAACGCCCAGCGCACGATCGATCTACTCGAGGTTCTGCAAGAGAAGACTCGCGGAAATCTGACGCCGCAAGAATTACGCCTCCTCGACGACGTCCTTTACGAACTGCGGATGACGTTTGTGGAATTGCAAAAGCGGCAGGCGCGTAAAGGTTGATGATCATCAAGTTTCTCGGGACGGGAACCTCCACCGGTGTACCCACACTGGCCTGCTCTTGTACGGTTTGTAAATCCCCCGATCCCCACGATCAGCGCACGCGTCCGTCCATCCTACTGGACTACGACGGTCGAGTCGTGGTCGTCGATACCACCCCGGACCTCCGGACCCAGGCGTTGCGGGAGGGTATGACTCGCCTGGATGCCATAGTGTATACGCATGCCCACGCCGACCACATTTTGGGCCTCGACGACGTGCGGGTCTTTAATTTCCGCCAAAAGGCGGCGATTCCCATCTATGCTGACGAGCACTGCCTGGCAAATATCCGTCGCACTTTTGCTTACATTTTTGAAGGAAACTACCCCTACGGAGGCGTCGCCCAACTCGATCCACATGTGATCGACGGCCCGTTTGATTTGTGGGGCCTGCGTGTGATACCCGTGCCGGTTTTGCATGGGAGCTTACCGATTTTGGGCTTCCGTTTTCGTGACACCGCATATATCACGGACGTAAGCGAGATTCCGGAAACCAGCGTTCCCTTGCTGGCGGGCCTGGACACTCTCATCCTGGACGCCCTTCGCCACAAGCCTCATCCCACCCACTTATCGCTAGATCAGGCTCTGGCGATGGTCGAGCGCTTGCAGCCCCAGCGCACCTTCTTCACGCACATTGCGCACGACCTCGGTCACCAGGAGACTAATGCCCGCTTGCCTTCACACGTGCGGCTGGCCCACGACGGATTGAAATTGGAGTTATAGGCAAGAGCCCACTCGTATGCGGATCATATCCAATCTCCGGGACCTCCGTGAGCCACTCCCGCCCAGCGTGGTCACCATTGGGAACTTCGACGGGGTTCACTTGGCGCATCAGAAACTGCTCCGCCGGGTCGTCGAAGCAGCGCGATCGCGAGGCGCCATGGCCACCGCCATTACGTTCGAACCCCATCCCATTAAGGTCCTCTCCCCCGAGCATGCCCCCCGACTTCTTACCCCGCTTCCTCGCAAGACGGAATGGATTGAAGCGACGGGGATTGATTTGCTCGTTGTGCTGCCTTTCACGCGCGAACTGGCCCATTATTCGCCCCTGGAATTCGTGCGCACGGTGCTCGTGAGCCCGCTTCGCGCCCTCTCGGTACACGTGGGGCCAAACTTCCGGTTCGGTTATCGACAGTCCGGGGACACGGAAGTACTGGAAGAATTGGGACGTCAGGAAGGATTCCAGGTTGAAATCCTTCCCATGCTGCAGATTCGCGGCGAGCAGGTGTCCAGCACGCGCATTCGCGAGTTGCTCACGGAGGGACTTGTTCAAACCGCCTGCCGCCTTCTGGGGCGCCCGTTCTCTTCCAAAGGCCCGATCGTCTCCGGACTGGGCGTGGGGAGTAAACATACGGTGCCCACACTCAACCTGGCGCCCATCGAAGAACAGTTGCCCAGAATCGGCGTCTACGTGACGCGTACGGTGCTCTCCGGCGTGCACCATGATTCCGTCACCAACGTCGGGCACAAACCCACCTTTGGCGACCATCGCCTGACCGTGGAAACCTACCTCTTGAATTTCACCGGTGAAATCACGGTGGCCGATATGGAAATTGAGTTTCTGTACCGGCTGAGGGACGAGATGAAATTTCAGAATCCTGCCATCCTCAGAGTGCAAATTCTGGAGGACGCACGCCGTACCTTCAAATTCTTTCGCCTTCTTCAGCGTTTTCGGCAACTCCCTCGACACTCGCTATCCACGCGCTTCCCGTCGACAAATGAGCTTTGAGCTGATAAAGGGTTGGCGGCGATTTCTCATCAGGGCGGGAACGGGCGGACCGAAGGAGCTGGGGTAGCTTAGGGAAAAAGGCGGTTTAGTACCTTAGCGTTTTTGCGTGAGGCCGCGGATCCTTTCACCGATTCTCAGGGGGCGGGCTTGCGGAAGACGACGCAGTAGGTTTGTTGGGTTTTATCAGGGCTGGGCCAATCGTCACGGGCGGTCGCAACCTGAAAGCCGGCGTCCGTCAGCTCTTCGATCACGATTTTCTGCGGTACGCCGTGTCCAACCCGGTTCTTAGGCACACCGTCTGGGATTGAGCTTCCCGGGCGCGGTTCTTGGTCGATCACGGCCAACAGTCCGCCGGGTTTAAGGGAGCGGAAGAGGCTGGAATCGATTTCGGCGGGTTTCGTGAGGTGATGGTACACGAGCCGCATAAAGATGGAATCACAGCATTCAGGCGGAAGGTTGGTTCCGGTTTCGGCGGCTTGCAGAGCGGTGAGGTTCTTCTCCTTCGCCGCAAGCTCTTCCAAATGCGCCAGCTTCTTCGCATCGAGCTCAGTGCCATAGACCTTCCCGGTCGCACCCACGAATTTGGCGGCGGCAAGGGTCATCTGGCCATCACCTGCGCCGATATCCGCCACCACACTGCCGGGCTGCCAGTTCAACAATTTGGCAAGGCGGTCGGCTTCCTCTTGATACGTGCCCTGGCCGCGGCAAGAGCCAAGTCCGAATGCGATAAGAACCAGGGCGATGATGAAAGAGCGCCGTAGCATTTGAGAAAAGCTTAGTGGAAGTTGATAGCCCATCTGCTGCGAATCACAAGCTGACTTGGCCACCCCATTTGCTGATTCTCTAGTCAAACCGTGTCCTGGAGGTCCTCCCAGGGTTCACGACGGCTGGAGGGAAACGAGTGGGGCCTCTTTAGCCCGAGGCTCCGGCTCAGGCACAATCTCTGGAGGAGCGGTATTGATGCCGGCGGCTTTGTCAGCGATAAAGTGCTCAATTTCTTCCAGCAAGGCCGAAACAATCTCTTCTTCCTTAACGCGGCGTATGGCTTTACCTTCCCGGTAGATCATGCCATTACCGCGACCTGCGGCAACCCCCAGGTCAGCCTCGCGTGCTTCGCCCGGACCGTTGACGGCGCAACCCATTACGGCCAGGCTGAGGGGGGTTTTGATATGGGCAGTAGCCTGTTCAATCTCTCCCGCAATCTTGAACAGATCGACTTCCAGGCGCCCGCAGGTTGGGCAGGCGATCACCACGGGCCCGCGGCTTCGCAGCTCGAGCGATTTCAACAGCTCGTAAGCGACCCGCACCTCCTCCACCGGGTCCGTGGCGAGCGAAACTCGAATCGTGTCGCCAATGCCCTCTGCCAGGAGCATTCCCATGCCCACACATGACTTCACCGTGCCGGAAAACTGTGTGCCCGCCTCCGTGATTCCCAAATGAAAAGGATAGTCCACTTGCTTGGCCAGCAGGCGATAGGCAGCAACCGTAAGCTTCACATTGGAAGCCTTCAAGGAAATAATGGTATCCGTGAAGCCCAGATCCTCGAGGATCTGGACATGGTAGATCGCACTCTCTGCCATGGCCTCCGGTGTGGGGTATCCGTATTTTTCCAGCAAGCGGCGCTCCAGCGAGCCGGCGTTCACGCCAATGCGAATCGGCACTTTCTGTTCCTGCGCGCGCCGCACCACCATGCGGACTTTTTCAGGGTCTCCGATATTCCCGGGATTGATGCGCAGCTTGTCGATCCCTGCATCCAGAGCCATGAGCGCAAATTTATATTGGAAGTGAATATCCGAAACCAGAATAGAATCCGGGCAGCGCTTGCGGATCTCCGGGAGCGCTTTTGCGGCATCCTGATCCGGAACCGCCAAGCGCACGATTTCGCAGCCGGCCGCCTCCATCTGTTGAATTTGCTCGACCGTTTTCTCCACGTCGCGGGTATCGGTCTTGGTCATCGACTGCACGGTTATGGCGGAATCGCCGCCCACCGTCAAACGGCCGACCTTTACGGGGCGTGTCTTCCGCCGGGGCGGAAAAAACTCCTTATCGCTGAAATTCACAGTAACTCCTTATTGCAGTGACGAGTGAAAAGTGACGAGTGACGAGCAAAAAACCATAACTTTTTTGCCACCCTATCACTTGTCACTGCTCTATGTCTTTCTTGCTCGCCACTCGTCACTCGTCACTTGTCACTGCTCTTCAGTACGGTTTAAGGGTCTTAACCAAATCGTTATACATTACAAACGCCGCAAGCAGGAGCAGGAACACCATTCCCACCTGGACGAACCGTTCCTTCACTTCAATCCTCAGGTCACGACGCAGGGCCCCTTCCACGAGCAGCAACAGAATGACTCCGCCGTCGAGGACAGGAATGGGCAGCAGGTTGAGAATACCAAGTTGCAGGCTGATGAACGACACGAACATGAGAAGTTCCGGCATCCCCGCGCGGTAAGCTTCGCCGGAAGCCTGCGCAATGCCGATGGGTCCGGACAGGGAGCGAGCAGACATCCGCCGCGTTAGGATCTTGCCCAGAATGTCGAGCAAGACCCGGCAATTCCGTGCGTTGTCTTCCAGGGAGACACCGAGCGCCTGATGCCAGGGCAGGCGGCGCACCACCATTGGATTGGGAAACGAGATTCCGATGCGCCAGCGCTTCTCCCCCATGATTTCGGAATAGACCGGCTGCACTTGCACGTGCATTTCCTGGCCGGTGCGAAGTATCAACAGGTCGGCCGGCTTGCCCTTGTCCGTTTGTAGCGCATAGGCAACGCAACTCCCGCAGAAAACCTTTCTCCCATCGATTCCTACAATTTCATCGCCCGGCTCGAGCCCTGCTTTGCTGGCGGGAAGTCCGGGTTCCACAGTCTCAATAATGCCCGGCGAGTAAGGATACCAGCCGGCATTGCCGACGTGGTCGGGGCCGCTCGCTTTCATGGTGATTGAGGATTTAAGGATCCGGCCCTGACGTTCGATTTCGAGAGGAACGGCTTCATCCACGGTCGTGAGGGTTCGAAACGCCAGGTCCTCCCACTTGGGATTCCGCAGATTGCCAAAACCCACGATGGTATCACCCGCTTGAATCCCGGCCTGGGCCGCCGCGGAGCCAGCATCCACATCGCCAATGCGCGCTGGCTGCTCCAAGTACGCAGGACGCTGATAATGATATTTGTAAAGTCCCGTAAGGAGGAGAACCGCCAGCGAAACGTTCATCGCCGGCCCCATCACCACAATCACGAAGCGATGCCATCGTGGCTGGGAGAGAAACTCCCCGGCATCCCCTTGCCGGACTTCGGCCGGATCATCCCCCGCCATCTTTACATAGCCCCCAAACGGCAAAGCGCTGATGCGGTAATCGGTAGCGCCACGCTTCAAGTGGAAAAGAGTTTTCCCAAATCCCAGGGAAAACACCAGGACACGCACCCCGAAGGCTTTGGCAGCCATGAAATGGCCCAGTTCATGGATGAAGATCATGAAACCCAGGACCACCACCACCACAATCGCGTCGGTCATAAAGCTTCCGAGCATACAGAACACTTCTCCCTATTCGGTCATTGCGGAAACTACTTCCGCGGCACGGCGCCGGGCTTCCCCGTCGCCTTCCAAGACGTCCTCCAGGGAAGTGGGCGATGGACAAGAGGACATTTGCCGCATCACTTCTTCGATCAACCTGGGAATCGCCGAGAACCTCACCCGCCGATTCAGAAATGCTGCCACCGCGACCTCATCGGCAGCGTTCAGCACGCAGGGCATGACGCCCCCTCGCTTGAGCGCCTCACGCGCCAAATCGAGGCACGGAAACCGCTTGGTGTCCGGCAGCCGGAAATTCAACCGGCGCACAGATATCAGGTCCAGCCCTGGTAAATCTTCACTCCTGCCCAGCCGGTCTGGGTACGTCAGCGCATATTGGATCGGTATGCGCATGTCCGGAACCGACATCTGGGCCATCACCGAGCCATCATAGAATTCTACCATGGAATGGACAATCGATTCGGGGTGGATAACAACATCGATCTGCCCGGACGAAACCCCAAAAAGCCAATGCGCCTCGATGATCTCCAGGCCTTTATTCATAAGGGTCGCGGAGTCGATGGTGATCCTTCCACCCATCCTCCACACCGGATGGTTCAGGGCTTGTTCCGGAGTAATCGCGTCAAAGGCCTTCCGCGGGGTTTTCAGGAAAGGTCCCCCGGAGGCCGTCAATATTACCCGCTTGATTTCCGGCGGTTGCCCCGCACGCAAACATTGGTGGACGGCGCAGTGCTCACTGTCAATGGGAAGCACGTTAATCCCGTGCTCGACTGCGGCGCGCATCACTAGTTCTCCGGCCGCCACCAAAGTCTCTTTGTTCGCCAAGGCCAGGTGCTTTCCGGCGCACACAGCCTGGTAGGTGGCTACTAAACCCGTGGTGCCATGCGAAGCGGAAACGACCAAATCCACTGCATTGTGCGTCGAGGCTTCCACTTGGCCCTCGACCCCATAGGTAATCTTCACCCGCCGGGTGTATCCGCGCCGGTTCAGGCACTCGCGCAAGGGTTCCTTGTCTTCGCGCTGGCTGACCACCACGATTTTGGGATGGTACTTTACCACCTGTGAGGCGAGCGCATCGAGGTTCTTCCCTGCCGAGAGCGCCACGACGCGGAAACGGTCCGGCAGGCTTTCCACCACGCGCAGGCAGTTCTGGCCGATGGAACCGGTGGAGCCGAGTATGCACAAGCTTTGGGTCATGGCAAAGCTCCCAGTACGACCAAGGCAAGCCAGAGCGCTGGCGCAGCAAAAATCAGGCTATCGATGCGGTCGAGGAATCCCCCGTGCCCCGGCAGGAGAGTGCCGGAATCCTTATGATTGGCCCCCCGTTTAATCGCTGACTCCACCAAGTCTCCGGCTTGGCCTGCCACCGCGACCCATGCTGCAATCAGCATAACCGTTTTCACGTCGGCTGGCTTCCAGAACCAATGTGTAAAGGCCCAGGCGGCGAGGAGGCTTGCGGCCAGGCCCGCCAGCGCGCCTTCCCAGGTTTTGCGGGGGGAAATTCTGGGGAAAAACGGAATGCGGCCCACGGAGCGGCCCACAAGATACGCACAGGTGTCTCCCGCCCAAATGACCAGGAACAAAAACAGAACCAGCGCGGACCCGCGGGACAGGTCCCACACGGGGGCGGTATGGCCCGAAAGCATCGCGATAGGCCTGAAGCCAAAGCGAATCGGCACCAAGCACGAAAGAGAGAGGCCAATGTACAAGATCCCGAAAATGGTTACCGAAGTGTCCACGAGATAGTCTTTTAATTCTGTGCTTCGCCGCAGGGCCAAGGTGGGAATAAGGAGCACCAACAACGCCACGAGCATGAGTGTGACGGCAAAGTCACTCCAATGCTGCGGCACCGCCCGCTCCACGCACAACGCGACGCTTGCCACATGGCAAATCCAAGGGAACGCCTTATAGCCCATGGCGCGGCATAACGCGAAATACTCGCGTAGGGCGAGCTGCATCGCGGCCACCACCGCCAGCACGAAGAGCCATTCCGGAGACCACCCAATCAGGTAAACGACGGGGGGGATCAACAAAAGGGCGGTAAGAGTGCGTTTGAGCATGTGCAGAAACGACGAAATTCGAAACTCGCGGCAATCCTGAATTTGGGGATGTCGCCATTAGGCAGACCCGCATTCGTTGCTGTTGGTCACTGAAACGCGAATCCCGAAAATCGGGGCGAGTGTCGACTTTCCAGTTTCGAGTTTCGAATTTCGAGTTTCGGCCTTTCGGGTCAGCTCATCCCCAGCCCGCCATAGCGGCGCTCCCGCTTTTGGTAGTCGATGATCGCCTGAAACAAATCCTTTTGGGTGAAATCCGGCCAAAGGGTTTCCGTCACCCACAGTTCCGCGTAGGCGACTTGCCAAAGCAGAAAATTACTGAGACGCAACTCCCCACTGGTTCGAATCAAAAGATCAGGGTCCGGCAGGTCGCGCGTGTAGAGATGCGCGCTCAGCGCCGCTTCGCTAACCGTCACCGCCCCATTCTTTCGCAAGTCCGCCAACAACTCGCCCACGGCATCGACAAGTTCGGCCCGCGCCCCGTAGTTCAATGCCAAGGTCAGGCGCAACCCCTTATTCTGCCGGGTTCGATCGAGAGCGGTTTCGAGATCTTGCAGGACGGGCTTGGGCAATTCCTGGATTCTGCCGATGACCCCCAGGCGGATGTTCTGCCGATTCAGTTCGCCGATTTCCTTCTTCAGGTACTCACGCAACAAACCCATCAGGAGCTTGATTTCCGTGTGCGGCCGCTTCCAATTCTCGACGGAAAAGGCATACAAGGTAAGATAAGGGACACCCAGGCGCGCGCACGCCTCCACGGCCTGTCGCACGGCGCTGATCCCGGCACGGTGGCCGGCGATCCGGGGCAAACGTCGGCGCTTGGCCCAACGCCCGTTTCCATCCATAATCACTGCGATGTGCCGGGGCAACCGGTCCAGGTCGACCTGCGTCAGGAGATCAGCTTCGGCAAGTTCCGTCTTCACGCGAACCGAGACCTTTTGAATCTCTCCAGTAAACAGAGAAGTTAACATACCCCTCTGTTAACCGCAAGCAAGTCGCTGGTCGTGATTTGGTTTCCTGTAGCGGCGCCCTACGCGTGCCGCGATCACTGCAAACAAATCTCAGCAATCATGCGCTGGCGAAAGATAAATCAAACTGTCCATGACTGCGCGGTTACCCCGGCGTGTGCCCGGTCACCACGGTGGAGATTGCCAACATCACGGTCAGGATGATCATGACGATGCAAGTCGCCCAGGCGATGATATTGAAGAAACGGGAATTGCGGTAAGGCCCCATGAGGTCTTCGCGGTTGGTGAGTTGCAACATAAAGATCACGACAAATGGCAGAAGGATGCCATTGGCAACCTGTGAGAGCAGAATGATGGGAACCTGCTGCGCCTCACTCAAAAGGAGCACGGCCAACATGCCCAGGAAAATCAAACTGGTGTAAAGCCAGTAGAAGGCCGGGGCCTCGCTGAACCGCTTGTTGATTCCTGATTCCAGTCCCAGCCCTTCGCAGACATAGTAAGCGGTGGCGAGGGGCAAGATGGAGGCTGAAAACAACGATGCATTGCAGAGTCCCACGGCAAACAGCGCACTGGCCGCATGGCCCGCCAGAGGCCGGAGGGCCATGGCCGCGTCTCCCGCATCTTTAATGTCCCGGTGACCGGTCACATAGATCGTCGCAGCGCAGGCCACGATAATGAAGAACGCCACCACATCGGTCATGATGCAACCGACGATGACATCCATTCGCGAGTAGATGTAATCCTTGATCTTAACCCCTTTTTCCACGACGGCCGACTGGAGATAGAATTGCATCCACGGCGCGATCGTCGTCCCCACCAAACCGATGACCATATAGAGGTAATCTGAGTTGAATTGGAAAGAGGGTTTAATGGTACTGACCAGCGAACTGGTCCAATCGGGATGCGCCAGGTAACAGGAAACAGGATACGCCAGATAAATGACGCACGCCGCCAGGAAGACCTTTTCCACGTAACGGTAAGATCCCTTCACCACCAGGAGCCATACGAAGATGGCCCCCAGCGGCACCGCCACGAACCGGCTCATATGGAAAACGGACGTTCCCGAAGCGAGCCCGGCAAACTCCGATACCGTGTTCCCCAAGTCGGTGATAATCAGCAGGACCATCAAGATGAAGGTGGTCCGGAAGCCATATTCCTCGCGGATCAGGTCCGCCAGCCCCTTGCCGGTCACCACCCCCATGCGGCCCACCATTTCCTGCACGATGATGAGTGCGATGGTAATGGGGATCAACGTCCAGAGCAGGGAGAACCCGTATTTCGCCCCCGCCACGGAATAGGTGTAGATGCCCCCCGCGTCGTTGTCCACATTGGCGGTAATGATGCCAGGGCCCAGAACCGCCATGAAGATCAGCACCTTCGTACCAACATTTCGAAAGTTCTTGAGTTTCACCGGCATGGGAACTCCGCAAGTGCAGTGACCAGTGACGAGTGACGAGTGACGAGCAAAAAAACGCAAGCCATTTTTGCCTTCTCGTTACTCATCACTGCCCTTCGCCTTTCTTGCTGGTCACTCGTCACTCTTCACTGGTCACTGTTCTATTTCCGGGTGATCACCCGCTCCAGGACGTCGTCAGCAGTGACAATACCCAACAAGTGGCGCTCCTCGTCAACGACGGGGAGGGACATCAAATTGTATTTATGAAAAAGATCAACCACCGATTTTACGCTCTGCTCGACCTGCACCGAAATTAGAGGTTCGGAGGCAAGGTCCATCAGCGGTGTGCTGGAGGCGGCGAGCACAATCCGCCCCAGGGGCACTGCCCCCGTCAGGGCAGTTTCTTTATCGATCATAAAAACCTGGTGAATGGCTTCCACCGGCCCCTCGAAATTCCTCAAGGCCTCTATGGCGCCCTCGACGGTGGCGGAGTCATGCACTACGACATACTCGGTGGTCATCATCGACCCCGCGGTATTTTCCTCGAACGCCAACAGCTCTCTGACCTCCTTGGCCTCATCCTTCTCCATGTCCGCCAGCACTTCCGCCGACGTCTCCGGGGAAAGCTGGTTCAGGACGTCGGCCGCTTCATCGGGAGGCATCTCTTCCACGATGTCCGCCGCTTTCTCCGTCGGGATGCTTTCCAATAAATCCGCCTGCATTTTGGTGGGAATCTCGGAAAGAGCGTGCGCTGCGGTTTCCTCGTCCAATGATTCGATCACAGCTTTCTGTTCGTTATAGCTCAGTTCTTCCAGGATGTCAGCGATGTCGGCAGGATGCAATGCCGCCAGCCGGTCATAGGAGATGCGCAGCTTTACCCGGCGCGCCGGATCCGATTCAATCAGATTCACAAATTCCCAGAGGATGGTTCGGGTCGAAAAGCCTTTGGTGATCAGGCGGATTTTGTGCTTGGACATCGTGCCCTGGAGCAACCGGCGCACCGCGGCGGCAAATCCTACGTTGACCGCAACGACCCGAAGCTCGGTATGGCCGTCGGTGGGCTCGATGTCAAAATCCACATCGTTCACCCGCACCACCTTGCGATTATTGACGTCAATGATCTGCTGGTCGAGCACATCCTTCTTGATCCGAATAAGCCCCTCATCCGGCGCATAGCACCGTACTTCATTACGCGGCACATTAGTTTGGCCGGCGCGTACGGAGAGGGATTGGATTTGCGTGTAGGTTATGCACTGGAGGTTCTTGTGGGGTGTGCGGACCAAATAAGATGACACCCGGGCGGCCTTGTTACCAGGATCAACGCACAGGTCCACCAGTTCCCCCAGGAACTCACCTTTCACCCCGTAGAACGGAAGACTCTGTAACTCGGTGAAGTAGATCATCGCAATCCTCCCCCCGCAAAGACCGTGGCTCGTCTCCGAGTTTCCGGGCAGTGGCTGGTGTCTGGGTGCTAACCTCACCGAACGAGGCCATACCCTTCTAAATATGCCGGTGCGGCGCTTTCTCAGGCTTGAAAGTATATTGCGTACACTTAATACGTAATACGGGCCGATTAATACCTTGTCAAGAAAAAACCGCAATCCCGGCGCAAAAAACTGCGATCCGGGTATTTCTTCATCTTGGGCGGCGATCAGGGTGCCTTAAACTCAAATTGCCTCCGCATGGAACTCGACCCAATCAAAACTCGGTATGGAACCGTAGTGCGAAGAGGTCGACAGGCCCGCGGACATGGTTATATGCCGGGTTTTGGGCGAATTGATAATCCGGCGTCAATTCGAAGTGTTTGGCGATCTTCCAGTTATAATATCCTTCGGCGATGCGCTCCGAACGGTAGTCGAGCGCTCCGTCGCCGACTAGGATTCCCAGACCACCCGCCACAAGGTATTGCCGATGGACGGCGCTAATGCCGTTGACAACCACGCCGATGCCCACCGTGTCCTCCGGGCGGCGCCACCGCGCTCCTTTCAGGCTAAGCCCCGCCGTGGCGGTGCGATCCACGTCGGCAAATTCATACGTCTGGTTTTTGCCATCGCTCCAGCCCAGGCGCGCGAAGGCCCCAAGATTCCTGCGGATTTCCTGCTCCAGATTGATGCCAAAGCCGTACTTGTATCGGTATGCCGCTGTTAGGAAAATATCCTCGCCAAGGCCCGGATAATTGAGGGTCTCCTGATAGCTTCCCATGTGCGCGCGCTCGTCATAGGCAAGCAGGCGTATTGCTCCCGCATGTCCTCGCGGTGAATATCGCCTTTCGACCTCCGCCACCGCAGACCAGGCATGGGCCAAGTTCCAGTCCATGCGCAATCCGTTCGCGACTTTCGACACTTGGAATATGCCCAGCCGCCCGGCCCATCCGCGGGTATTCAATTCAACCGCAGCGCCATTCGTAAACCCCAGCGTATCCGCCGGATAGTCCCAGACCTCATTGGCCATCAAGGCCCAATTCATGAACTGGGTTCGGGAGTCGTTGGCGTAGGCGTTGGTGTCGAAGATGTCTTTGGCGCTAAGGTGGCCGGCCGTAAACGTCAGGTTTCGAACGTCCTTTTTACCGCGCAATTCGAAGGGTGTGTCATCGGCGGCTTCCTTTTCCCCGCCCAAGCCGATCGTCTGGCGAATAAAAGCGCGGCAGAGGTAGGCATCCGGATAAGTCTTGCCGATTCGAAACGCCTCGCCATTCGGAAATCCCGCGAGACCGAGCGTGTTGCTCAAGCCGTATCCTTGCCAGACGACGACGTCCGCGAAAAACTCTCCCCCACGCCACAAGCGTATGCCGCCTGTCACATCCACGGAAACGGTGTCTCTGATCTCGGCGCCAGGCGTGAGGCTATTCATGCCAGAATATTCAGCAGGGAAAGAAGGGTGGCCTTGAGCGCCAACCGTGGACTGGAAGTGCAGGTTCCAGGGCTGGGGATCTGGCGGCGTCGAGTTGGTCGCGCCCTGGGGTTGGTCTGGGGGGGAACCGTCCTGCCCGCAAGCGGAGGGGGCGGCCATCGCTACCATTAGTGCCACCGCTCCCAGCCATCCGGGCAACGTCCAGTGCCATCCCGCGCGCTTCCCGATTATGATGTCATGGATTCTAACCACAGGACTACCCATTCCATAGAAAATGCCCTAAAAGCAAAACGCCCCCCAGAGCAAAAGCTCCGCAGGGGCGAATCTTGCAAACCGGGCCACAAGAGCCCGGTCCCTTGAACCTCCTGGTGAGAGCTTGGCTCCACACAAGGTAGTTTCCCGCCCTCCGGAACAGCAGACAAAGCCTTAAACCGGCCTCACCTGCTCCACCCCTTGGCCCTTCGCCGGGTTTCTCCGCTTATGTTTGCGTGGTAACCTCGCCCAACGAGGTTGAACCTTATTCCCACGGCATCCAGCCAAAAATACACTGGCAAGAGACCGCGTTTGTTGTGCAGCGCGGACTTTCCCTTGTCAAGAAAAAAGCGCAGCCGGGGCAAAATAACGTCCGATTATTCCTTACCGATACAGGTTTCCTGAAGATGACACCACCGTGAAACCTATTACCGAAGGTCCTCGCCCCCACCGACCCAGGGCTTACGCCCCGGCGGCACGGCGGGCTACCGCTTGTGTCTTGAGCGCCTGCACAATTTCCCGGCAAAACGCGGGCAAATCCGTGGGCATGCGCGAGGTGATCAAATTGCCATCCACCACGACCTCTTCGTCCACGTACTGCGCCCCAGCGTGAATCATGTCGTCCTTGATCGCCCGGAAACACGTGGCTTTGCGGCCTTCCAGGATGTTCGCCGAGCACAGAACCCATCCAGCGTGGCATATGGCGGCGACGATCTTGCCGGCCTTGTCCATTTCGCGGACAAAGTTCAGCATGCGCTCATCCTGTCGTAGCGTGTCGGGCGCCCAACCGCCGGGAACAACCACGGCGTCGAAATCACGGGCGCTGACTTCCGCGATCGACATGTCAGCCACCACCGGGTAGCCTTTCTTGCTGGCATAGGACTTTCCTGCTTCGGCGCCCACGGTCACCGTCTCGGCTCCATCTTCGCGAAAGCGCAGAAGCGGATACCAAACCTCCATCTCCTGATAAAGGTCCGCCGCCAAAATCGCAATTCGTTTTCCCTTTAAATCCATCACGCCCTCCTTCGTGGTTGGTGTGGCGCCTATGTTATCACAGACGCTCCGGCCTCTGGCCGCCCGCGCGCGACGTTGGCCCCGAGCCCGGCCTGTGCCATAATGCCACGCCGGTTACAGCCCAGACTGCTCGATGCGTCCGTTTTCCGGGAGCGACCATGCTTCGAATCCGACCGCTTTCCTTCCTACTGTTCCTGGTGGCCGCCCTCGCGCTTTCGCAAGAACCCAAGACCAGCCCCGCCATCATCGCTTTAAAAGCCGCTCACTTGGTTGATGTCCGCGCCGGCCGTCTTCTCGACCGGCAGACCGTTCTCATTTCCGGCGACCGCATCGAAAGGGTCGGAGCTTCATCGGAGGTGGCCATTCCTCCAGGCGCCACGGTCATTGATCTCGGCACCGCAACCCTGCTCCCCGGCCTCATCGATTGCCACACCCATTTGACCAACGACCCCCGCCAAACGGGGTATCGCTCCCTGGGAATATCCGTTCCACGACAAGCGTTGATTGGCGCGAAAAACGCCCGCCTTACCCTCGAGGCCGGCTTCACGACGGTCCGCAACCTGGGCGCCTCCGGCTACTCTGACATGGCGTTGCGCGATGCCATCAACGACGGAGACATTCCCGGCCCGCGCATGTTGGTGTCGGGGCCGCCGCTCGGCATCACCGGGGGACATTGCGATGAAAACCTTTTGGCTCCCCAATTCCACTACCACGCGGAGGGCGTTGCCGACGGAATTCCTGCCGTCGTAGCCAAGGTCCGGGAAACCATCAAATACGGCGCTGATGTCGTCAAGTTTTGCGCCAGTGGGGGAGTGTTCTCGCAGGGAGATCTTCCCGGAGCCGAACAGTACAGCCCGGCGGAAATGCAGGCGCTGATTGTTGAAGCCCATCGCCTTGGCCGCAAGGTGGCCGCGCACGCCCACGGCACCGAAGCCATCATCGATGCTACAAACGCCGGCGTCGATTCCATCGAGCATGGCAGCCTGATCGATGACGCCGGCATCGCCACCATGAAGCAGCACGGCACGTATCTGGTCGCCGATATTTATAACGATGACTTCATCCTCGGCCAGGGAAAGGAATATGGCTTCACGGACGAAATGCTGGCAAAGGAACGCATGATTGGCCGCCAACAGCGCGAAGGCTTTCGCCGTGCCGCTCTGGCCGGCGTGAAGATTGCCTTCGGCACCGATGCGGGGGTCTATCCCCATGGCTGGAATGCCAAGCAGTTCTCGACGATGGTCCGGTTCGGCCTCACTCCCATGCAGGCTATCCAATCGGCTACCCTGAGTGCCGCTGATCTGATTGGCTGGGCGGACCGCGTCGGCGCCATCGAACCCGGAAAGTTCGCCGACCTCATCGCTGTCCAAGGCGACCCCACCGCCGATGTAAGTGTCCTTGAGCACGTGCAGTTCGTCATGAAAGGTGGGAAAGTGGCAAAAGAACGAACCTCCTCAGAAATGAGCCGTCAAGCATCCCGCTCTCTTGGCTTAGAGTAGATTCCGATAATACCCATATCTAATTCATTCTAAATATGTTATACGATTCATCATCGTCTGGCATAGTCCCGGTGAACGATGACCGCCGCGAAGAGGCCGTCCATGCGGTAACTATCGGGGCGGGTGTACAAAAAGTCGTTGGTATCAAAACAAGGGGACAAGGAGGGAAGCTCACGCGCCAGCTCCAGTGAGGTCAGCTTTCGGAATTCGGACATTTCGCCCAGGACGGCTCCTACAACTTGTTCGTTTTCTTCAGGCTCCAAAGAACAGGTAGCATAAACCAATCTTCCTGCCGGGGCGATTAATGGCAGGGCGTTACGAAGCATCTTCCGTTGCGTTTCGGCATAAAACGCGAGGTCGCGCGGTTCGAGCCTCCACTTGATCTCGGGATTGCGCGCCAGAGTTCCGGTTCCCGAACACGGCACGTCCAGAAGGACGCGGTCGAACGGAATCGCCAAAGGCAATTCCCGTGTGGCATCAAGTCGAATCCGATGCAACGCCACACCGCTCGGCACCTGCGGAGGCAAGAGCTTCCCCAGGGTTTTTAGCCTTTGTCCGCTCAGGTCACAAGCCACCAGAGTCCCGCGCTCGAGCAACTGCGCGAGCAAGCCCGCCTTCATCCCGGGAGCTGCGCAAAGGTCGAGCACGCGCTCACCGGGCTGCGGCGCCACGAGTTCTGCAACGAGTTGCGAAGCCTCGTCCTGAATGACGACCCGGCCCTCCTGGAAGGCACGCGAGGAGAGCACATTTCCCGATGTCACCACCAGGGCGAATCTGCTGAACGCGCCTGGCACGGTGGAAATCCCTGCTCGGGCAAGCTCCTCGCTCACGGATTCCCTGCCGGCCGCCGCCGCCGTTACGCGCAGAGTCACGGGCGGAACCTGCGCGCTTACCCAAGCCAGGCGCAGTGCTGTCTCTGTGCTCGCCGGCCCCTCGGCAATCCGAACGCCTGCCCCGGTTTGCGTTACCCAGCGCTTGAAAAGCCAGCCAGGAACGGTGCGCGAGACCGCCTGGATCCCCTCGGGGGGTAAATCCTCAAACCGCACCGAGCCGAGCTGCACCGCGGGCACCGCGCACTTCCTCAGGACGGCATTCACCAGGCCCGCCGCGGAACGCTTGCGAGCGGCCTTGGTAAGTTCGACGGCGTCGTTGACGACCGCGGACTTCGGGACCTTCGCGAGAAACTGAATCTGGTAGACACCCATCCTGAGGAGGGTCAGCACTTCCGGGTCGAAACCCTTCAACTTTTTTCCGGAGAGCCGCTCGATCTGGAAATCCAATTCGCCCCGCCAGCGCAAGACGCCCATCACGATTTCGGTCGCCAGGCGCCGGTCGACATCCTTCCATGCCGAAACTTCCGGACTTTGTAGTAAATCGACAGCGAACCGGCGGCCGGAATCAATGCGCCGCAGAACATCATAGGCAGTTTTGCGGGCGGGAGAAACAGGCATAGGAAAAGACCAATTCTGAATTATGAATTCTGAATTCTGAAATCATAAAACCGATGCTCATTAATTATGCTTTGCTTTCAGAATTCAGCATTCAGAATTCAGCATTCGTCGCTTATCCAACCTTCGGTGATTGTCTTTAGATGACGGTCAAACGGCAAGAAGAATCGTCGTGGGCCAGTTTGGATGATTACCTCGGCGGTCGGTAAACACCGCGGCGCCGCGACGCCGGGCTACCCGGTCTTGGAGGCTTGCTGGGGGCAGTTGAGGGCGTCGAGGAAACGGGGGAAGGCCTTTGCGTAGGCCGCGTGATTTTCACACCCGTGAAAGTCCCCGACCACTTTGCTCACCACGTCGGCCTTGCGGGGGTGATCCCATTCGTCGAAGAGGTAATCGTCAATGCGGATGGGAAACAGCACATTCCTATGTTCGCGGTCTTCCTTGTGCAAGGCGTGCTCGATTTCGTAGATGACGGGAAGATTCGGTCCCGCCGTTGACAGCCATGCCTTGATGTTTTACGATGACTAGGTGAATTCAACAATTGCCGCACCGATTGACTGGATCGAGGCTGTTGGAAATCTACGCTTTCCATCGAAGGCCGACCATCGCCTTCAGGAACTCATGGACCGCAACAACGAAGGGCTTTTGCAGGAATCGGAAAGGGAAGAACTGGAGGCATTGGTTGAATTGAGCGAGCGACTGGCGCTCGTTCGCGGCGAGGCATTGCAAATTCTAGGCAAGCAGCCGTAATGAGCGTCCCTGAGGAACTGTCGCGCACGGTTGTCGGCGGGATCTTCCCTCACCGCGTCGAGTTTTTGCGTCGGCGCCACCCTTACCGTGAAGTCGGCAATTCGCGCCTGTGCCATCGACAGAGCCTCCCTCGACCAACCAAACTTGTCGCGCAGCACGCGCGTCACTTCCGCCAGGATGTCATCTGAAATTGTGAGTTCAATAATGCCGGTGCGGGCGAGATCGAGAAACTTATCGGGCGGTCCGCCGAAATGCAGTGCTGATATGTAGATGTTGGAGTCCGCCGTGACCCGAATCACCTAGCGCCCATGCTCATGTTCTCGGCGCGATTCCGCAATCAGTCGCGGCACGTCGCTTGCTTTGATGCCGCGTTCGCGTGCCTTCTGGCGGCCGTAAGACTTCAGGCTCTGCCACTGCTTTTCCCGGATGTAGCGATCCACTGCCTCGGCGAGCACCTCATTGACTGTGCGGGCCTGAGCTCGCGCGACCTTTTCAATCTCGGTCTGAAGTCCGTCCGGAAGACTCAGATTCTCTGTCTGTCCCGTGGCCATGCCCTTATTATCTCACGCCCCCCCACCGTAGTACAGGCTGTCCATCTTCGCCAACAACTCGGGTAGGCAGTAGGCAGTGGCCACCGGGTACCGCAGACGTCGGCCACTTGGTAGCCCAGGATGAAGAGTAGCGCAGAGGTGGACGCCGTCCAGTCCTCCTCTGCGGCTTTTTCGAAAATCCACGCCCTGCCGCGTCTGCGCCGAATCCAAGAGCCGCTGAGGAGCGCACCATACGCGCACCTCAGCGCTACCCCGACCCAACCTCCGCGGTACCCGCTGACAGATCGCCAATTCTAAATTATGAAATCATAAAACCGATGCTCATAATTATGCTTTGCTTTCAGAAATCAGCATTCGTCGCTCATCCAGCCTTCTCCCCTGCAACTCGGTCTGGCTCAGCACAAACAACGATGGGTAGGCGAACTCGTGCCTTTCGGGAGGTGCTGCCACTAAGCCCTGGCAAGGCTCAAGGGAGGACAAACGGGTGTATACTCTAAGGTACCGAAACGCCCAAGTGGAAATTTCGGGCCGGGGCTAAAGGGTCAACGTACTAACAAGGGAATGATGAGAGACGCAGACTCCACGATTGTGTCCCTCATGGAGGGGGCCGAGCGCGGCGACAGCTCGGCCGCGGACGCGCTGTTCGCGGCGCTCTATGCCGAACTGCACCGCTTGGCCAAGCGCGAACTCTGGCGGCAGGGTGCGGTTGTGAGCATCAGCGCCACCACCCTTTTGCACGAAGCGTACCTGGACATTTCCGCGCGCGGCGGTCCGTCATTTCCAGACCGTGGGCGATTTATGGGATATGCCGCGCGAGTGATGCGTGGGTTGATCATCGATCACGCCCGCAGCCGGAACGCAATAAAACGTGGTGGCCAGTTCGAGATTACGCGACTGGGAACGGAGTCCGCGGATCAGGTCGCCGACGAGAGGGAACTCACGCGAATCAGTGAGGCCGTGGAGCAACTTGCCAAGGCGGACCCTTCGCTCGCCGAAGTTGTTGACTTGAGGTTCTTCTGCGGGTTCTCTTTTGCCGAAATTGCCGCCATGCAGGGCGTATCGGAACGTACGGTGCAGCGAAAATGGGAGAAGGCGCGCATTTACCTCCACCGCAGCCTCCGCGTGGCAGGGTCATTGTGAGGAACTGATGTCTTCGCTCAATACCGATCGGTGGCAGGCCCTGAGCCCCTATCTCGATGAAGCGCTGGGGATGACCGGCGAGGAACGTGCCAAGTGGCTGGCTTCCCTGCGCGCCCAGGATCCCGCCTTGGCTGCCCAACTGGAAGCGCTTCTTCAGGAACATGGCGCGCTGGCGGAAGAGCATTTCCTCGAACAGGGACCCGCCCTTCCGCTGCGCGTACAGCCTGCCCTCACCGGCCAGACCGTGGGGGTCTACACACTGGTCTCGCCAATCGGTCAAGGTGGAATGGGCAGCGTGTGGCTGGCCCGGCGCAGCGACGGCAGGTTCGAGCGGCAAGCCGCCGTCAAGTTTGTGAACATTGCGCTCGCGGGAGGTGCGGCGGAAGAACGCTTCAAACGAGAAGGGAGCATCCTCGGCCGCCTTACGCATCCTCATATCGCCGGCCTGCTCGATGCCGGCATCTCTTCAGACGGCGCCCCTTATCTCATCCTCGAATACGTCGACGGCGTGCCCATCGACCAGTATTGCGACGAACACAAGCTCGACGTGGAGGCGCGCGTCAAGCTCTTCCGTGATGTGCTGGGTGCGGTGGCCGAGGCCCATGCCCATCTGATTGTCCATCGCGACATCAAGCCCTCCAACGTACTGGTGCGCAAGGACGGCCAGGTGAAGTTGCTGGATTTTGGCATTGCCAAGCTGCTGGCACGGGAAGGAGACGCCGCTCCGGCGACCCTGCTCACGATGGAAAGCGGAGGGGCTCTGACTCCACGGTTCGCGGCACCGGAGCAGGTGACGGGCGGTACCGTAACCACGGCCACGGATGTGTACGCGCTCGGCGTGCTGCTCTACCTGCTGCTGACGGGAGAACATCCGGCAGGTACGAGCGTGCATTCTCCAGCAGACCTGGTGAAAGCGATTGTCGACACAGAAGCACCGCGAGCGTCGAAGATTATCTTGGCAGGAAGCACCGCAGCGGAAAAGCGCAACGTCACACCCGCCAAACTTCGCCGCCAGTTGAGCGGCGATTTGGACACGATTCTGGGCAAAGCGCTGAAGAAAAATCCGCAGGAGCGTTACGCCTCGGTGACGGCGTTCGCCGACGATCTTCGGCGCTATCTTCTGCATGAAGCCATCAGCGTACGGCCGGATACTTTCGCGTATCGCACCGCCAAGTTTGTCCATCGGAACAGAACCGCCGTGATCCTGACGGGGCTCGCATTCATGGCTCTGATCGGCGGGATCACGGGAACACTAATTCAAGCCCGAACCGCGCGCCGCCAACGCGACGTCGCCTTTCGCGAGCGCGACCGCGCCGACCGTATTGCCGAGTTGATGACGGGAATATTCAAGGTTTCCGATCCCAGCGAAAGAGTCGGTAATAGCGTGACCGCGCGCGAGGTTCTCGATAAAGCATCGACGGATATCGAGACAGGTTTGTCGAAGGACCCCGAGCTTCTGGCACACATGACGTATGTGATGGGAATGGCCTATCTGAATTTGGGGCTGTACTCGCGCGCCGAAGCGTTATTGGATCGGAGCATCCGGGCGGCTAACTCTGCGGGTGAAGGAGAGAACCGCGAAACATTAAAAAGCATGCAAAAGCTCGCATGGACTCTGGTACTCGAGGGCCGGTTTGCCGAAGCGGAGTCTCAGCAACGAAAGTTGCTCGATATCGAGCAGCGTTTCCTCGGCCCAGATGATCACGACACCGTCGGGGTAAAGGGGGATTTTGCGACCACGCTTAGCGAAGAAGGCCATCTCGCGGAAGCGGAGAAATTGCAACGGGAGGTCCTCGAAAGCCAAAAGCGTGCGCTGGGGCCGGAAGCTTCCTTTACGATTTCTTCGATGAATAACCTTGCAGCCATACTGATTAACGAGAGGCGATTCCCGGAAGCGGACAAACTGGAGCGTGAGGCTATCGAGATTAAACTCCGGGTGGCTGGCCCTGAGAACTTGTCGACGATTCATTACATGCAGACCGAGGCCACCATAAAAATGGACATGGGAGAGCTCGACGAGTCCGAAAAGTCATTGCGGCGACTGCTCGACCTTGAACGCCGCATTCTTCGGCCGAATCAACCGGAGATCGCCCTTACGGTGTACCAACTGGCCATGGTTGCCGCCAAACGCGGCCGAACCGATGAGGCGCTCGCGCTTTTGCGACAGGCCATTGACATCGGATTGCGCCCTGCCGACGCGCTGCAAATGGGAGAAGACCCCGACCTGAACACGCTTCACGGCGACCCTCGGTTTGCCACTTTGGTGGCCATGGCCAAGGAGCGCGCGGCTGCGCAAAAAGCAAATTAGCCCGTCGCGCCGCGGAAGCCGACCGCCTTGAGGCCCAACGGGCAGAGCTCTGGAACCGTTGGAATGGCAAGCTCCCCAATGCGCAATTTCTGCTTCGCCAGTCGCTAACCCAGGTTACTCGACACGCCACTCACTTCGGCACGCTCCACCCTTAAACTTTCTTTGCCACAGCCCGGCGCTTGGCCACCCTAAGTCTCCCCTCAAAACAACTCTTACCCCCTGTCGTCTTTTAGCCTCCATTTCCGATACTCATATTGAGGGGCGAAATCAGAGTGACGCATGGCTCCGTAGCGAAGGAGGCAAAAATGGCCGACGCAAAAGATAAGTCTTTTGAGCAAAACAAGCAGCAAGCCACCCCCACCGTTCCGCTCAAGACGGGCGAAATTTCCGACGCCGAGATGGAGAAGGTTGCAGGAGGAATCGAGCAAAACCTGAGCATCGGAAGCCAATCGTCAGGAGCCGGTGCCGGGAAAGTCATTTTCAACCCCTTTTCCATCACCAGGGGTTAGTAAAAAGCAGGGTAGCGCACGCGTTCTTGGCGTTCGCCTGCGGCTCTTGGCCCGTCCATGGGATTTCATGTGAGGACAATCCCTCGCGTGTGTGCCGTAAGCCCATTCTGCCCACATGTGCGTTCCGACGGGGCCAAACTCTGATTTTCAGGGCGCGTGGCCACCAGAAGTCTCCCCCCAAAAAAATTCTTAGCTCTTGTCGTCTTTTGGCCTCCATTTCCGATATTCAAGTTAAAGGGCGAATTCCGGTTCGATGGGCAATTCCAGTTCAGGGACATGGAGGGGGAGGACGGATAAGGTAATCCAAAAACGACTATGTCCATCACTTTTGCACCTGAGCTACAAACACTTAACCGCGCCCCAGTCCGGGTCCGGCTGGCGCGCTATCCCGATGAAACGCTGATTCTGGGAAGCGCCAGGTCCTATAAGCAGAACGGACTGGAATTCTTTCAGATCTGCGAGCGGACCGCAGGCATGGTGCTGACGCGTGTCCTGTGGAAGCAGGCATACATCATTACCGACCCTTCGGCCATCGCCGACGTGCTGGTCAACCATCCCAAAAGCTTCGTCAAGTCCTACGTTCTGCAACGCTTGAAGGTGTTGTTCGGCGATGGGCTGCTTACCTCGGACGGCGAGGTGTGGGCGCACCGGCGCCGTTTTGTGCAGCCCGCGTTTGGCTCTGACCGCATGCCCCGGTTTCTCGACGTGGTGGGCGAAAACACTAAGCAGACGGTGTCTTCATGGCGCCATGGCGAGGCCCGGGATGTCTACCCTGACCTGGTGGACCTGTGCATGAAGAACATCACCCAGACGATGTTCGGAGCGTACGATGAGGAACTGGGCAGCATCGTGCGCGCTCTGGCCGCGACGTGCCATGAGCTGGTCCACGCGATCTTCGACCCCTTCCGGCAGTTTCCGCTCCGCTTTCCGCGCCGGCTAACGCGCCAAGTCGAAAAAGAGCTGAATGATCTGGGTCGATATCTCAGCGGCCTGATCGATCAGCGCCAGAGCCCGCCTCCCCGCGACGATTTCCTGGGACTGCTGCTTTCCGGCGTCAACGCCCATCACCCGTCGCTGGACCGGCAGGCGATCATTGACGAGTCGGTCACGCTGTTACTTGCCGGGCACGAAACCACTGCCTCCGCGCTGGTCTGGAGTATCTATCTGCTGGCGAGGCATCCCCTGCTTGCGGACGCACTGGCGGCTGATCTCGCCTTCCGTCTGAACGGAGAGGCGCCGTCGCATGGCGATCTCGTCCGTCTGGAGTCGTTGCGCTCCACCCTCGATGAGGTGCTGCGCCTTTATCCCGCCACCCACCGTATCGGCCGCGCCGTGAAAACCCCGGTGGTGGTGGGGGGACACCTGTTGCCCGTAGGCACGGACGTGGTCATACCGCAGTGGGCGGTGCACCGGTCGGCTCGCTGGTACCAGGAGCCTGAAGCCTTCGTGCCCGGCCGCTGGACGCCGGCCTTCCGCAAGTCGTTGCCGAGGTTCGCCTACTTTCCCTTCGGCGGCGGTCCCCGGACGTGCGTGGGCGCCCAGCTCGCCTGGAGTGAATGCGCGGTGATCCTCGGCTTCCTGGCGCAGCGCTTTCGGTTTTCGCTGTGCGATTCGGCGCCCCTCCTCCCGCGCGAAGGATTGACATTGCTACCCCCCGCCGGAGGACTTCGAGTGAGAATCGAAAGCCGAATTGGAACATCCAACGACCGGGGCTCCACAATTAACCAGGCGACATGTCCGGAGAGAATTCATGGACAGTGCAATTGGCATCCTGCGCAGTGATTCGATCGAGGAAAGCGGCAGCGTGAATTGGCTAAGAAGCCTGCCCTTCCTGGGGGTCCACGGCGTTTGTCTGGCCGCCTTCTGGACAGGGGCAAGTGGGAAAGCGCTCCTGCTCTGTTTCGCGCTGTACGGTATCCGCATGTTCGGGATCACCGCCGGGTACCATCGCTACTTTGCGCACCGATCTTATCGCACCAGCCGTGTATTCCAGTTTGTCCTGGCATTCATCGCTTGCACGGCGGAACAAAAGGGCCCGCTCTGGTGGGCGGCATATCATCGGCATCACCATCAATATTCCGATCAGGTGGAAGATGCGCACTCTCCCGGGCGACGTGGCTTCTGGTGGTCGCATGTCGGCTGGTTCATGTCCGACTGGTACCACGCTACACCGCTGGAGGCGATCAAGGATTTTAGCCGGTATCCCGAACTCGTTTGGTTGAATCACTACTGGGTGGTGCCGGGAATATTTCTCGGCGCTGCTTGTTTCCTCGCGATGGGATGGCAGGGACTGGTGGTGGGATTCTTTGTCAGCACCGTGCTTCTCTACCACGGGACATTCGTCATCAATTCCCTCTGCCACATGATCGGAAGCGTCCGCTATAAAACCACGGATACCAGTCGAAATAGCATGGCACTGGCGCTCATCACTCTGGGCGAGGGATGGCATAACAACCACCACCACTACGCGACATCGGCCAGAATGGGTTTCTTCTGGTGGGAAATCGATATGTCTTACTACGCGTTGCGGGCGCTATCCCTCTTCGGAATCGTCTGGGACATGAAGAAGCCGAGTCAACGAGTCATAGAGGCGGGGAGAGCCTGAAGCACTGCCGTTCCCAAAACCACACCGGAGTCCCACCGTGCCTGGGTATCCGGTCTCGACGATGTTGATCCAGGAACGCCTAACCGGTTGAACTTTTGAATTCGCGACGAGGTGGCGCATGAGTACTGTTTCATTCAATGAAATGCCTCAGGGCAAGGGCGGCTTGATTCAAATTACCAGCAAGGAGGAGCTGATTCGCCAGAAGCTCGAAGAGGAGCGCCGCCGCCTGGAAAGGGAGGCGGGCCTCGAGCGGCGCGCCGTGGAGCACTTCCACAAACCGATCGAGCGGCCGTTTACCAAAGCGCAGCGTGACCACACCACCATCCTCTTCGGCGGTCTCACCTGGAAACATGAAAAGTTGAGCCATGGAGCGCTGGAATCTCTTGGCTACAAGTGCGAGGCCATACCGACGCCTGACAAGAAAGCGTTCCAGTTGGGCAAAGAGTACGGCAACAACGGCCAGTGCAATCCTACCTACTTTACCGTCGGCAACCTGGTGCAATTCTTACAAAACCTGGAAGAGAAGGGACTGACCAAACAAGAGATCATCGATCGCTACGTGTTCGTTACCGCCGGCGCCTGCGGGCCCTGCCGCTTCGGCATGTACGAAGCCGAGTATCGCCTGGCGCTGCGCAATGCGGGCTTCGATGGTTTCCGCGTGCTGCTGTTCCAACAACAGGGTGGGCTCAGCCAGACGGAGGTGGAAGCCGGGTTGGTGATGAACACGGACTTCTTCCTGGGTTTCCTGAACGCCTTGAACATTGGCGATGTCATCAACGATGTTGCCTATCAGATTCGCCCCTTTGAGGTGAATGCGGGCGAAACTGACCGAGTGCTTGACGAGTGCATGGATTTGCTGCACGAGGTGATGCGGCGAAAGCGACCGTGGACGCTGGAAGGGAAGCTGGCCTCGCTTCTAGGCAAAACGAACTTTTCTGGTATGGCAGAAAACGTGGGTAAATTCCTGGACCAGCTCTACGGTGATGACTACACCGCCGCGCTCAACGAAGTGCGGGACCGCTTCGACGCCATCCCGCTGGACCGCACACGCGTAAAACCCATCGTGAAAATCACCGGCGAGTTCTGGGCGCAGACCACCGAGGGCGACGGCAACTTCAATATGTTCAAGTTCCTGGAAAAAGAGGGCGCGCAGGTTTTGGTGGAGCCCATCGGCACCTGGATCATGTACATGATCCACCAGGCCAAGCAGCAAATCCGCGACCGGCGCGGCCTGGACCTGATTGAACGTAACGTGCCCAAGTGGAATCTGATGGCAGTCTTCGGCAGCCACCTGAACACGCAGCAAAATCTGGCCACACTGACGGCCGCGGAAATGATCTTCAAGCGCGAATATCGCCGCCTGATCGACGCCCTGGGCGGCATTGCCCACCACCTGGCCGATCAGTACGAACTGCAACGCCTGGGCCACCCGTTCTACAACTCGCGTGGAGACGGCGGCGAGGGTCACTTGGAAGTGGCCAAGAACATCTACTACTCGAACAAGGATCTTGCCCACATGGTCCTCAGCTTAAAACCCTTCGGCTGCATGCCCTCGACGCAATCCGACGGCGCGCAGTCGGCCGTGGTTTCCCTTTACAAGGACATGATCTTCATACCCGTGGAAACCTCCGGCGAAGGCGACGTGAACGCTCACAGCCGCGTGCAAATGGCCTTGGGCGAAGCGAAAGTTCGCGCCAAGAATGAAATGAAGCGAGTGCTCGACGAGACGGGCACAACCCTCGAAGATGTGCGCGCCTTTGTTCAGGACCATCCCGAAATGCAGCAGGCCATGTACAAGTACGGACACCAGAAGGGCCTGGTGGGAGTTGCGGCGAACTTTGTGGCCCACGCCGCCGAGCGCATGCGGGCGGAATGCCGCCTAAAAGTTGCAGTGGGCTAATCAGGACAACGTCGCTGCGCCCCAAGCCTTGCCGGCGCCCAACATCTCTCGGCAGTTACTCACAGGTCGCCAAGTCGCCTTCTCGCCTATTGGACGCCACTCGGCCGCTAAACGGCTTTGCCGCGGAAGTGTCTCCCCCCGCGCAAAAAGAGGAACATGAGGTTGCTATAAGCGATTCGCCGCCACGCCCCAGCGTATACGAACCACCCAACTCCCGGATGGTCGGCCACTCGGAAGTTGACCCATGCCATCACATATTACTCCTGCCTTTTCGCCTTGTGTTTATGAACGCCGCGGTTGCGATTCAATTCAAGAAAATCCGTAGAGTTTGGTATAGAGTTCCTACCGCGTCCCCGCCGCTCACCACGCTTGGATGCTCTTAACGGGCTGCCGGAATGGCGGGGCTTCAGCCCCGCCGAAATGGCTCGACCCGCCCATTGTTTCCCTGCTCAGCACCACCCCGGCGCTCGGCGCGCCACCCCTCCTCATCTGAGGAGGGGAGTTCTGTAGAAACTCCCCTCCTGATTCAGAGCCTGCCCTGAGCCTGTCGAAGGGAGGGGTGGCGCCCTAGGCGCCAGGGTGGTTACCCGCAGTGATGTGGTTGTCCACTCTGGGGCTTTTTTGGCAGTGACTCATTTTGATGCGCCACGGCCATATTGGCCGTGCCCGTTCACGGGGGGGACGCCCGTGGCATCTCAAAATGAGTCACTACCGCTTTTTTCCGCAGACTGTTTAGCCCCGTCCTTCCAAACCCGTGGTGAGAAATCTGGGGAAGGGCTTTGCTATTCAGAATTCATACTTCAGAATTACTCATCCAACCTTTTCGCCGGGAGAAATTCTCACCCCGTTGAGAAAATCGCGAGCGGGAAGACGTTTGCGGCCCTCCAGTTGAATTTCTTTGGCCTCCAACAGCGTTCCCTGACCGCAAGCCACGAGCAGGTTCCCCTGCGAGGCGACCATCGTCCCAGGCTCAAGCCGGGAACGTTCGCCCGTCCACGGCACGCGTGCGGCCCAAATGTGCAGGTTCTTGCCGCGGAAGGTTGTGTAGGCGCCTGGCCAGGGGCGCAGCCCTCGTACGCGGCGCCCGATTTCCTCCGCGCGGAATGTCCAATCAATCCGCCCGTCTTCCTTCTTCAAGAGGGGGGCGAGGGTCGCCTGGGAGTGATCCTGTGGCTGCGCTTCGAGATCGCCCCGCTCAAGCCGCCGAATCGTTTCGATCATCAAATCCGCGCCCCACTGGCCCAGGCGCTGGCCAAGTGTTTCCGTCGTGTCCTCGTCCTCGATTGCGACTTCCCTTTTCAGCAAAATGCCGCCCGTATCCAATCCCTCATCGATCCGCATGGTGGTCACGCCAGTCACCGCTTCTCCACGTATCAGCGCCCACTGAATGGGCGCCGCCCCGCGGTATTTGGGAAGAAGCGAGGCATGCAGGTTGATGCACCCCAGGCGGGGAAGGTCGATCATCCATTTGGGGAGGATGTGGCCGTAAGCCACCACCACCATCGCATCGGGTCGAATGGAGGAGAGGAATTCCACCACGGAGGGTTCTTTCAGCTTCGCGGGCTGGAAAACCTCCAGGTCATATCGCAGAGCCAATTGCTTCACGGGCGGAGCTTTCAATTCGTACCCACGCCCGCTGGGTTCGTCGGGATTCGTCACCACCAGACGGATGGCGAATTCCTCGGCGATCAGCCTTTCCAGGGTGGGAACAGCGAAATCGGGCGTGCCGCAGAAAATCAAATGCATGAGTTGTCGGTTGTCGGCGGCCGGTTGTCGGTGAGTGGGCTGGCAGCGGCCGGATTTTTTCCTCTTAAGAACCGCAACAAGCCATTCAGCAGGCGACCCACTTCTCCTGTCCGCTCCAGAAGTCGCCGTTCATCCTCGTCATCCAAGTTCCCACCATTGTCTTCCATTCTGGACCGTCGTGCGACTACCGGCTTCCGACAACCGACTACCGACTACCGGCAACCGAATTCCGCGCTACCACTCGCCGGCTTTCACCATTTTGCGAATTCTGCGTTGGATGGATTCTCGCTTGAGCCGGCCGACGTGTTGGATGAAGAGCTTGCCGTTCAGGTGATCCGTCTCATGGCAGAGAGCACGGGCCAACAAGCCCTCGCCGGTTGTCGTGAACTCTTGGCCATGCATGTCCTGCGCCCGCACCGTAACGCGAACCGGCCGCGGAGTCTTGGCGCGAAATTCCGGCAAGCTCAAGCAGCCCTCCTCTTGCGTCTGCTCGCCCTCCGTGGTCATGATCACGGGATTGGCCAGCACCAGCTTGGCGTTCGGATCCTCACCCGAAGTCACATCAATCACACACAGCCGTAAGGAGAGGCCGATCTGCGGCGCCGCCAGGCCGACGCCATTCGCCGCGTACATGGTCTCGAACATGTCGGCCACCAGTTTCTCCAGGCTGCCATTGAACTCCCTGATAGGGTTGCCGGGTTTCTCCAGAACTTCGCGGCCGTATTTGACAATGGGATAGATCATAGAAATAGGATTTAGGATCCAGGATTCAGGATTCAGCAGCGGCAGTCAGAAATTACGGACCTGCTCCTGATACGCATGAAAATTGCGCAGGGTCTCTTCCATGGAATCGCCGCCGAATTTTTCGCGGAAGGCGCGCGCCAAGGTGAGCGCCACCATCGACTCACCGATCACGCCCGCCGCCGGCACCACACAGACATCCGAGCGCTCGTAGGCGGCTTTCACGACCTCCTTGCTTTCAAAGTCCACGGATTCGAGCGGCCGTCGCAAGGTCGAAATCGGCTTCAAATAACCTCGCACGATAATATCTTCACCGTTCGTGATTCCACCTTCCAGACCTCCGGCGCGGTTGGTCTTGCGCGTGTAGCGTGTGTGCGCGCGGTCGTATCCGATTTCGTCGTGAACGTCCGAACCCATCGCCGCGGCATTCGCAATGCCGCTGCCAACTTCCACGGCCTTGACCGCCTGAATCGACATCACCGCCTGCGCCAACTGGCCATCCAGCCGCTCATCCCACTGCGCGCAGGAGCCCAAACCGGGTGGGACGCCGCGCACCATCACCTCAAATGTCCCCCCCACCGTGTCGCGGGTTTCGCTCGCGCGGTCCACCTCTTGCTTCATGCGTGCTTCGGCCGCGGGGTCCACGCAGGCAAGCATCATATCTCCACGGTCCCGCAGGGCCAACACCTTCTCAAAGGGCGCCGCGTCATCCCCGATCGTCACCTGGCCGAGCGACACGACATGGCTTGCGACTTCGGCCCCAAAGCTCTTTAGAAAGAGCTTGGCGACGGCGCCCACCGCCACGCGTGCCGTGGTCTCGCGCGCGCTCGCCCGCTCCAAAACGTAGCGTGCGTCGCGGAAGTTGTATTTCAGGCACCCCGCCAGGTCGGCGTGTCCTGGCCGCGGCGGTGACAGCGGCTTGTACTTGGCGCGCGTTTCCGGCCGGTCTTCCACCGCCATCGCCTCTTGCCAATTCTCCCAGTCGCGATTGGTAATCAATATGGCGATAGGCGAACCGATCGTTTGGCCATGCCTCACCCCGGATAGAAACTGCGCCGTATCGGTTTCAATCTTCATACGCCCGCCGCGCCCATATCCGCCCTGGCGGCGGCGCAGGTCACGGTTCACAAAATCGAAATCGACGCGCAGGCCCGCCGGCAATCCCGAAAGGATCGCGATCAGGCCCTGCCCATGCGACTCTCCTGCCGTCTCAAAACGCAGCATATCTTTCGCTCGAACGCGTCCTTCCGGCGCCCCCAAGTCTTGAGATTCTAACGGATTCCACGCAAGCGGTCAAAACTTGCGGACTGGGGGAGCGACTCATTTTGAGGTGCCACGGGCGTCCCGCCCGTGAAGGGGCACGGCCAAGATGGCCGTGGCACATCAAAATGAGTCACCACCGGACCTTGATAGTGCGCCGGCGCCACACGGACTACACGCCTTGCCAAATACCCCGCCCGATCGTAATCCCGCGAACCACGTGTCCCGGCTGGGGGGAGGCTACGGGTTCACGGCTCCGCGCGCCTTCGAAGCGCCCCCAGAGCCCGCGGCGACCAGTGATTTTGTGCCCCTGCGCGCGGCATCTGGACTATAATGCGACAGGCCCGAGGTTGCCTTGCGATATCTGCTGCTCAGCGACGTGCATTCGAATCTTGAAGCGCTAGACGCCTCTCTCGAGCTTGCACAGGGAAAATACGACCAGGCGGTCTGCTTAGGCGATCTTGTCGGGTACGGTCCAAATCCCAACGAGGTCATCGACAAGGTCCGCGCGCTGGCCAAAGTCATCATCCGGGGAAACCACGACAAGGCCTGCTGCGGGATCGACGATGCCTCCGACTTCAACCCTTTTGCGCGCCTGGCCACGCTGTGGACACACAACGCCCTCACCCCCGAGCATTTGGAGTTCCTCCGTTCCCTGCCCAAGGGTCCTACGATCATGGACGGCTTCATCCTCGTGCACGGCTCTCCCTTTGACGAGGACGAGTACATTCTCGGACCCGGCCAAGCCCTGCCCCTGCTTAAGGCTCCCCAAACCCAGACGGTCTGCTTCGGCCACACGCATTACCAAGGTGGCTTCATGATTACGCCGGCCGGCCGCTTTCAATCCATCCGCTTCCCCTCCAAGCCGGATGGGCTGATGCTGACTCTCTCTCTCGATAACAGTGCGCGCTACCTCATCAACCCGGGCTCGATTGGCCAGCCCCGCGACGGCGACTGGCGCGCCGGGTTCGCCATTCTCGACGTGGACAAGCAGCAAGTGGAGTATTACCGCGCCCCCTATGCGGTGGCCACAACCCAGGCCAAGATGCACGCCGCGAGTCTTCCCGACCCTCTCATCCGCCGCTTGGAGCTTGGCCGCTAACCTAGACCGAATATCCAAGATCGAAATTCGAAAATCGCGGTGAGTTTCGATTCTCGTCTTCCCGCCGATCAGAATTCCAAATACACGGGTCTGATGGCAGGCGGCGCCTGGTTCCAATCCACCGGAATATGCTCAAAGATCACGCGGAAGGCACGCGTTTCCTCGGGCTTCAGGGGCGGCGCGCGGCGGGTCAAGGGATGGGCGTCCTCACGCAACACCACCTGGTTGAAGGTGTCCACAAAGTTTAGCTCGACTGCCAGGAGGCGCAGGGGTTTGGTGCCTTTGTTGGTGACGCGAGCATCGAGGTAGGTCACGGTGTTGCCCAGAAAGTTCTCCGCGGCGCTCATGTGCAAGTCGGTGAAATCCAGGAACACAAAATAGGCTTGCTGTTCGGCGCTGGGAGTGGGCCGCGGCGCCCTGGCGGAAACCGGTCCGGAGGAGGCGGGGGACTGCATCAGAACATAGGCCGCAATCAGCCCCCCCAAAAGCAGAGCCACGCACAAGATAATCATCAGAGTTGAAATACCACGGTCATTACGAGGCATGGGGGTCAACTAGGTGCCGGCCACGGTCAAGCCGGAAACCAGCAGGGTAGGGGCCGCCACGGAGCTGCGAAACTCCAGGTCGGAGCCCACGACTTCGATGTGATTCAGCATCTCTGCCAGATTTCCCGCGATGGTGACTTCTTCGACGGGATAGGCAAGCTCGCCGTTTTCAATCCACATCCCTCCGGCGCCGCGCGAATAATCACCAGTCACAGCATTCACGCCGAATCCGATCAACTCAGTCACGTAGAAACCCGTTTGGACGGATTTGCGAATCTCCTCAGGACTGGCGGTTCCGGGAAGCATGTAGAAGTTCTTGGGACCGACGTGGGGAGGTCCGGCGACTCCGCGCGCCGCGTTGCCGGTGGTCCGCAAATTCAACTTGCGCGCCGTGTAGCAGTTCAGAAGGTAACTCGCGAGCACGCCTTTTTCAATCACCGGAGTGATCGACGCCGGAATGCCCTCGTCGTCAAAGGGACGCGTGCCAAACCCCCCGGGCCGCAAGCCATCGTCAAGGACCGTCACGCGTTCATTGGCAACCCGCTGGTGCAGTTTGCCGGTCAGAAACGAGGCGCTGCGATAGATGGCGTCGCCGCGCACGGCCTCAAAAATATGGCCGACCAGGGAGCGGGCGGTTTCGGGATCGAAAATCACCGGGACCTGGCAAGTCGCCATCTTCCGCGCCCCCAGCTTGCGCAAGGCGCGCTCCGCCGCTTTGCGCCCCACGGCCTCCGGGCTTTCGAGCCGATCCGCCCGGCGCGCCACGGAATACCAGTAGTCGCGCTGCATGCCGCCGTCCTCGGCCACCGGGGCGACGGAAACCGCGCAATACGAGGACCGATAACTCCCCGCAAAGCCCAAGGAGTTCGCATAAGCTTTGCGGCTCACGCTCGCTTCAAACCACGCACCCTCGGAATTCTTGATGCGGGGGTCGGCGCTGAGCGCCGCTTCTTCCGCGCGGCGGGCATAGTCGATGCGGTTTTCGGTGGAAAGCTCCCCCACGTCGGTGGAATAAAGCGCCATATCACCTTCGAAACGCCCCAGCAACGCGGCGTCCGGCAGCCCGCTGGCAGGATCTTGGGAAGTGACGCGCGCCATAGCCATCGTGCGCTCCACCAATCGCTCCAAAGAAGGTGCGGAAAAATCGCTCGAAAAAGACGTGGCGCTCCGCTCGCCGAGGAAGGCGCGCAAACCCAATACTTTGGAGGCGGCTTCCTTCAAGCTTTCGATCTTGCGCAGCCGCAGCGCGGTGGAGAAGTCATCGGCCTCGTGCACCATCACGTCGGCGGCCGTCGCGCCCTTGCCCGTGGCACGATTCACCAGCTCCACTGCGATTTGTTCCAGTGATTCTTCCATATAAGCGAACAGTGGTTAGTGGTTAGCGCTCGTTACTAGCCACTAGCCACTAATCACTAGCCACCGTCCCCTAGCCTCTGCCCTTAAGTGAACGACGTCCCGCCGCGCGGCGCTGTACCCCCCACGGTTAATTGACTGACCTTGATGGTAGGAATGCCTACGCCAACGGGCACGCTCTGCCCATCCTTGCCACACGTGCCGATTCCCGGGTCAAGCTTCAAATCATTCCCCACCGCCGTCACCCGCGTCAGCACCGTCGGGCCATCGCCGATCAGCGTGGCGCCTTTTACCGGCGCCGTCACCTTGCCGTCCTCGATCAAATAGGCTTCCGAAGCCGAGAACACGAACTTGCCGTTGGTGATGTCCACCTGCCCGCCGCCAAAATTGACCGCGTAGAGGCCGCGCCGTACGGATCGGATGATGTCCTGCGGAGCGTCCGCGCCCGCGAGCATATACGTATTGGTCATGCGGGGCATGGGAATATGCTCGTAGCTCTCGCGGCGCCCATTGCCGGTGCGGGTGGTCTTCAGAATATCGGAGCTGAGCTTGTCTTGCAAATAGCCACGCAAAATGCCGCCCTCGATCAACACCGTCTTCTGCGTCGGCTCGCCCTCGTCATCCACATTCAGCGAGCCACGCCGCGCGGGAATGGTGCCGTCGTCGACCACCGTACAGATTTCGGAAGCCACCCGCTGCCCAAGTTTCCCGCTGAAGGCGGAGATGCCCTTGCGGTTGAAGTCCGCCTCCAGGCCGTGGCCAATGGCTTCGTGCAGCAGGATGCCCGGCCACCCCGGCCCCAACACCACTTCCATTTCGCCCGCCGGCGCTTCCCGCGCGCCCAGTTGCACGATGGCCTGCCGAGCGGCTTCTTGGGCGAAATGTTTCGGGGCGCGCTCACCCGCAAAGAAATCCAACCCCACCCGCCCGCCGCCGCCGCTGGAACCCGACTGGAGGTTAGTGCCCTCCTGCGCGATGGTAAACACATTCAGCCGCACCAGCGGCTGGAAATCCGTCACCAGGCGGCCGTCGGAGCCGGCAATCAGCACGTGACGAATCTGGTCGCCATAAGTCACGCGCACTTGCTTGACGCGGGCATCGTAGGCGCGGGCGGCCACGTCGGCACGCACCACCAAATCCAGCTTGTCCCCCAGGTCGCGGTCCGTCGATGGAAAGGCCACCGGGTAAAAATTGTGCTGCGTCTCGCGCGTGCTCAAACCCATCGTCTGGACGCGCGCGGGGCCGCTGGCAATGCGGGCAGCAATCTTCGCCACCTTCAGGATTTTCTCCGGCGCCAGATCGTCCGTGTAGGCATAGCCGGTCTGTTCACCCGCCACCACGCGCACCCCGCAGCCCAGTGAAATCCCCTCGGTCGCCGTCTTCACCAGCGATTCATCCACCAGCAGCGAGGATGAGGTGGTGTGCTCGAAGTAAAGGTCAGCGTACTCGCCGCCCTCGGAAAGCGCCGCCCCCAGATATTGCGAGAGGCTCGCCTCCGTCAGCCCAAAACGGTCAAAGAAAAACCGGTCAGAATTGGCCATATTGAAGAGCCCGCCTCATGCGGAGCGTGGGTGCACCAAAAGGCTTCGCGGCAAATGCTCTAATACCCAAACTAACATACCCCCCTGGATGTGTCAATTTTAACCGGGTTTAAAGCGTTCGATGACCATGAAGCGCATGCCGCAGTGCACCTCACCCCGGCGGCAATTCAAATTCTCCGCAGCGGAGGCACCCACCTAGCCGGGATCCCGGTTGACACGATACCTCAGGCACGGTATGGTGCTGCGGGGCACTTGCAATCAAATTGCTAGACCGTGAGGTGCAGCATGGCCAGGAAAAGGTCACCGTTATCGCGCGAGATAGAACCCTTGAACCCTTGTGACGCCAGCCGCCGGGACTTCCTGAAGGGCGCTACCACCGTGGCCGCGGGGCTCGTCGGGGCTCCGCTGGGCAGAAGCGCGGAAGCGGAAACCCTGCCCACCGTGCCCCTGGGGCCGCACCGGGTGACGCGGATGATTGTGGGCAGCAACCCCATCCGCGGCTACTCGCACTTCAACCGCCAGTACAATGAACACATGGTGGAATGGTACACAGATGAACGCACCGCGCAAGTGCTGCTCGATTGCCAGAAGGCGGGAATCAATACGTTTCAATCAAGTTTCTATCAGCCTCGCGTGTTGAGGCATTTCGAGCTCTTTCACGAGCGGGGCGGGAACCTCCAATGGATCTGCCTCACCTCGCCCGGTGATGTTATCCCCCAAATGGAAAATCAAACTCCCGAGTGGCTGCGCGACGGCCAAATCACGGCGATTGACACGGTGGCCAAGTTTAAGCCCATCGGCATGGTTCACCACGGCTCCGACACGGATTTCCTTTGGCGAGCCGGTAAGATCGACTATCTCAAAACATTTATTAGCAAGGTGCACGATGTGGGATGCCTGGCGGGAATCTCCACGCACAATCCGGTCATGCTGGATGCGCTCGAAAGCAAGGGTTGGCCGGTGGATTTCTACATGACCGCCTTGTACTACCTCACGCGTACGGATGAAGATTTCAAGAAAGAGATGGGCGTCATCCCGGTGGGGGAAACTTATATCTCCGAAGATCCCCCGCGCATGTGCGCGATGATTCGTAAAGTGAAGAAAACCTGCCTGGCTTACAAGATTCTGGCGGCAGGAAGGAAGTGCAACTCTCCGCGCATGGTCCGGGAAACTTTCGAATGGACCTTCAAAAATATCAAACCCACAGACGCGGTCATCGTCGGCTTATACCCGCGTTTCTCCGATCAGATCACCGAAGACACCAACACGGTGCGCGAAATCTGCAGCTAAGCACGTGACTTTTGACTATTGGCCAGCGGCTCTGCCGCCCTGTTGTAGGAGTACGGCTTGCCGTACCCTTTTCATTTTTATCGCGCGACCGAACCAAAAAGGGTACGGCAAGCCGTACCCCTACAATCAGCGCAGGAATCCTTGACGCTGCGCCGAGGCGGGCATTAAAATGACGCATGATCCTTCGCATCACGAGGCGGGAAGTGGGGGGCTATGCTGGATGAAGCCATTCCGGAGGGGCTTACCTTCGATGATGTTTTACTGATTCCTGGCAAATCCTCGGTCTTGCCAACCCAGGTTGATACTCGCAGCAAGCTCACTCGTCATATTGATCTGAATATTCCCATCGTCAGCGCGGCCATGGACACGGTCACCGAATCGCGCCTGGCCATTGCGCTCGCGCAGCAGGGTGGCATCGGCATCATGCATCGAAGCATGTCGATTGCCCAGCAGGCCCTGGAAATCGACAAAGTGAAGCGCTCGGAAAGCGGCATGATTGTTGATCCCGTCACCATCGGGCCGAAGAACATGATCGCCGATGCGCTCGACATCATGAAGAAATACAAGATTTCCGGGGTGCCGGTCACCCAAGAAGGCCGCCTGGTCGGCATCCTCACCAACCGCGACCTGCGCTTTGAGAGCCGGCTCGATCTGCCCGTGGAAGAGGTGATGACCAAGGAAAACCTGATCACCGTGCCCATCGGGACGACGCTGGAAGAAGCGGAAAAGATGCTCCACCGGCACCGCATTGAGAAACTCCTGATTGTGGATGAGGCCTACAATCTCCGCGGGCTTATCACCGTAAAAGATATCCAGAAGAAGCTTAACTATCCTCTGGCTTGCAAGGATGAGCACGGCCGCCTGCGGGTGGGCGCCGCCCTGGGCGCGACCGGGGATTACCTGGAGCGCGCCGCCGAGTTGGTGAAGGCCAAGGCCGATGTGCTGGTGGTGGACACCGCCCACGGGCACTCCACGCGGGTGCTCGACGCGGTCCGACACTTGAAGGATAAATTCCCCGATGTGGACCTGGTGGCCGGGAACGTCGCCACCTTCGCGGGGGCATGTGACCTGCTGCAACTGGGCGTCGATGGCATCAAGGTGGGCATCGGGCCGGGGTCCATTTGCACGACCCGGGTGGTGACGGGCGCCGGGGTGCCCCAGATCACGGCGATTGCCGAATGTGCGCGCGCCGCCCGCCGGGCCGGGGTGCCGATCATTGCCGATGGGGGCATCAAATACTCCGGCGATCTTCCCAAGGCCATTGCCGCGGGCGCCAGCTCTGTGATGCTGGGCAGCCTTTTTGCCGGGACGGAAGAAAGCCCCGGCGAGACGATTTTGTACCAGGGCCGCAGCTTCAAGTCGTATCGTGGCATGGGATCGATTGCGGCCATGACCGCGGGCTCCGGCGACCGCTATTCCCAGGAACGGGAAGTAGCGCGCGGCGAAATCTCCAAGCTGGTTCCGGAAGGCATTGAAGGGCGGGTGCCTTACAAGGGGGTGCTCGCCGAGCTCGTTGCGCAGCTCGTAGGGGGATTGCGCTCCGGCATGGGCTATTGCGGCTGCGCGACGATGGAAGAACTTCAGCAGAAGAGCCGCTTCATACGCATCACTTCCGCCGGCTTGCGCGAAAGCCACGTCCACGACGTCATTATCACCAAGGAAGCACCCAACTACTGGCTGGACTGATCCGCGCGTGTTCCTTTCCCTCACGCGATGAGAAGCAGAAAACCGGCGAGCAGGGCCAGAAGGCTCGAAAAGGCAAAAGGGGTGGCGGGGGAAAAGTGCTGCCACATCCACCCGGCGAGCAAGCTGGCGGGAAGCACCGCAACTCCGACCACCCAACTGAAAACCCCGAAGACCGAGGCGCGCGATTCGGACGGCGCCAGGTCCGCGACCCAGGCCTTGATCACTCCCTCGGTGAGCGCGTAGTAGCTGCCGTAAACCGCGAAGAGAAACCAAACCAGTTGCGGTGTGCGCAGCAGCGCGAAGCCCGCGTAAACACCTGCATAGATGAAATAGCCCGCGACAATCAAAAGCCGCCGGGAGATGCGATCTGAGAGCTTCCCCGCCGGCCAGCTCAACACCGTGTAGACCACGTTGAAAAGCAGTCCCAGCGCGGGCGCCATCCAGGCGCTGAGGCCCAGATTCTGCGCGCGCAGAATCAGAAACAGGTCCGAAGAATTACCCAGTGAAAACAGCCCCACGGCCGCAAGAATCAACCGCAGCTTCCTGGAATGAATTTTGTCCGCGCCCGCGGCGGACGTCGAGGCGGCAACCACGCCCCTCGCGGCCGGCCTCACTTCCTTCACCGCAAACCACGCGAGTAGGATGCAGGCGAGGCCGGGGACCGTGGCCATCCAGAAGACGCCGCGAACATTCCCCCGGAACAGCGGCAGCAGGATGATGGCGCTGAGCGGTCCGGCAATGGCGCCGGCGGTATCCATCGCCTGGCGCAAGCCAAAAGCCGCTCCCCGGCGCGCCGGGTCGACCGAATCCGCCAGCAACGCGTCGCGTGGCGCCGCACGAAATCCTTTGGCGGCACGGTCCCCAAAGCGAATCCAGAAAACCTGTCCCCAGGAGTGCGTCACGGCCAGCAGCGGTTTTACGGCATTCGCCAGCGTGTAACCCACGGCAGCCAGCGGCTTCCGGCGGCGCAGGCGGTCGGAAAGCCAGCCCGAGAGCAAGCGTGCAAAACTTGAAGCCGTTTCCGCCGCGCCTTCAATCAGCCCGAGGGCCATCGGTGGCGCGCCCAGTACCCCAACCAGAAATTGCGGCAGCAACCAATAGCTCATCTCCGTCGAGATATCGTTGCAAAACGCCACCCCTGCGAGTGTCCAGACGTTGCGCGGCAGGTGATCTCCCTGAACTGCGGGGGCGGCACTCACCGCGGCGGGTTCATTCCCCAGGGCCATGGAAGTTCTCACCAAATGAAAATCCCGACTCGGAGCCATTCTTCGAGTCGGGATTCGCAAAATCGGACGGGTAGCCGCTTGCGCGCCTATTCCTTTTCGTCCTTCTTTTCCTCTTCACCAGGAGGTGGCGCCTGTTGTTGGGCCTTGGCGGCTTCCTCCGCGGCCTTGCGGCGGGCGTCCGCTTTCTTGGCGCGCTTCTCCGCCAGGCGCTGGAGGACGACGGTGTCGACCAGTTCCAGGATCGCCAGATCGGCGCCGTCACCCCGGCGCCACCCGGCGTGAACCAGCCGCGTATATCCGCCCGGCCGGGCGGCGTAGCGCTTCGACAAATCCTCAAAAAGGAATTTCACCGCCGCCGGATCGAGCAGATAGCTGGCCGCCTGCCGCCGCGCCGGCAAGTCCCCGCGCTTGGCCAGCGTGATCATCCATTCCGCCAGCGGGCGCGCGGCCTTGGCCTTGGCGACGGTGGTTTCGATTCGCTCCCGCAGGATCAGCGAGGTCACCAGGTTGCGCAGCAGCGCGCGCCGATGTTCGGTGTTCCGGCTCAGCTTCTTTCCGTAATTCCGATGTCGCATGATCGATTACCTATCCTTGCATCTGTTGCTGAGGAGGTTCCGGAGGGGGCATCACGGGGTTGCCCTTTTCATCGAACTTCATCCCCAGGCTCAGGCCCATCGAGGTGAGAATCTCTTTGATCTCATTCAACGATTTCCGTCCGAAGTTTTTGGTCTTCAGCATTTCCTGCTCGCTCTTCTGTACGAGCTCGCGGATGGTAGTGATATTGGCGTTCTTCAGGCAGTTGTAAGAGCGAACGGAAAGCTCCAACTCCTCGACCGAACGGTCGAGGTTTTCGTTGTGGACGGGCGCCGGCCGCTCGAGCGGAATCTCCTGCACCTCCACTTCCTCCTCAAAGTTGATGAAGATGTTCATGTGATCCTTGAGGAGTTTTGCGCCCAGGCCCACGGCATCCTGGGGCGTCACGGCACCGTTCGTCCACACGTCCAGCGTCAGCTTATCGTAGTCCGTCATTTGTCCCAGACGCGCCGCTTCAACGGTGTAGTCAACCTTGCGCAGGGGCGAGTGCACGGAATCCACCGGGATGTAGCCGATGGCCAGGTCCTCGTCGAAATTCTTCTCGGCCGAAACATAGCCGCGGCCGATCTTCACCCGCATCTCGATGTGCAGGCTGCCCCCTTCGCTGACCGTGGCGATGTAGACATCCTTGTCCAGAACCTCGATGTCGGCGTCCTCCTGGATCATCCGCGAGGTCACTTCCCCCGGCTTATCGATATTCAGGTAAAGCGTCTTCGGCCCCTCCACGTTCATCTTCAGGGGGATTTGTTTCAAGTTCAGGATGATATCCGTGGCGTCTTCCACCACACCCGGGATGGATGAGAATTCGTGCATCACACCTTCCACGCGCACGGCGGTGATCGCGGCTCCTTCGATGGAGGACAGCAAGACGCGGCGCAAGGCGTTGCCGATTGTCGTCCCGAAGCCCCGCTCAAAGGGCTGCGCGGAAAACTGCCCATACTTGTCCGTCAACGTATCCGTATTTGCCACCAGACGCTTGGGTTTTTGGAATCCTTTCCAAAGCATTGCTTTCAAACCTCCCTTGGAGCCCGCCTTGACGGGCCCCCTGTCCAGCACGTCCGTCCCGATTACTTCGAGTACAGTTCGACGACCATTTGCTCTTGAATGGGGAAATTCACGTCTTCGCGTTTGGGCAACGAGATCACTTTCGCCTTCAGACTCTCGCGGTCCAAGAGCAGCCAGGGCGGAATGCTCCGGCCTCCGGAAAGATCCAGCGAACGTTGCACCGAGGTCATCTTCCGGGCCTTCTCGCGCACGGCGATTTCCTGTCCGGGGACGACGGCGAAAGAGGGGATGTTGACCTTGCGGCCGGAGACCTCGATGTGACCGTGGCGCACCAACTGGCGGGCCTCGGCGCGCGAAGACGCCAGGCCCAGCCGGTAAACGGCGTTGTCGAGCCGGCGCTCGAGCATCAGCAACAGGTTCTCACCGGTTACCCCCTTCATCCGCGCGGCCTTCTCAAAGTAGCTGCGGAACTGGTCCTCCAGAATCCCGTAAAGGCGGCGCAACTTCTGCTTTTCGCGAAGTTGCAGGCCGTAACCGAGAAGTTTCGGCCGCCGCGATTTCCCGTGTTGTCCCGGGGCGAAGTTGCGCTTTTCAATCTCGCACTTGTCCGTCAGGCACCGCTGGCCCTTGAGGAACAGCTTGATGCCTTCGCGCCGGCACAGCCGACATACTGCTTCACGATATCTTGCCAAACCAACCTCCCTCGGAACGAAACTCCGGGTGCGGGTTTCGTCCTAAACTCTCCGCCGCTTGGGGGGGCGGCAACCGTTATGAGGAATGGGGGTCACATCCCGGATGGTGCGTACTTCCAGCCCCGCTGTGGCGAGCGCCCGTATGGCCGATTCGCGACCCGCTCCCGGCCCCTTGACGCGCACTTCCACGCTGCGCATGCCGTGGTCGCGGGCGGCATTGGCCACGCGCATCGCCGCTTGCTGCGCCGCAAAGGGAGTGCCCTTGCGGGAACCCTTGAACCCCATCGAGCCGGCGCTCGACCAGCAGATCACGCGGCCGTCCGAATCCGTGATGGTCACCTGCGTGTTGTTGAAGGTGGCCTGGATGTGTACCACCCCCGTCGGGACAATGCGCTTTTCCTTCTTCTTGAAGACTTTCTTTTTGCCCGGTTTCACTGCCGCTTTCGCCATGAATCCTCACACGAGAATTGGATGCCGCCGCGGGGCGACTAGGTCTTGGCCAAGGACCGCTTCTTATTGGCCACCGTGCCCTTGCGCGGTCCCTTGCGCGTGCGGGCATTGGTGTGGGTGCGCTGGCCACGCACGGGAAGGCTGCGCCGATGCCGCATCCCACGGTACGAACCGATTTCAATCAGCCGCCGGATGTTCATCGCGCCTTCCTTGCGCAGGTCGCCTTCGACGGCGCCTTCATCTTCGATGATCTGGCGGATCTTGGTAAGCTCTTCCTCGGTAAGATCCTTTACCTTGGTGTCGGGATTGATGCCCGACCGCATGAGAATGGAAAGCGCCCGGGCGCGGCCAATCCCATAAATGTAAGTCAGGCCGATTTCCGCGCGCTTCTTGGGGGGCAGATCCACACCCGCAATTCTGGCCATACGTCACCTCAAAAAACGAAATTCCAAACTCGAAATTCGAAACTCGCAAGCCCTTCAATAATGGCGCAGCCCGTTGCGCGTTTCGAGTTTCGATTTTCGAGTTGCATGCTCACGATTATCCCTGCCGTTGCTTATGTTTGGGATTCTCGCAAATCACCCGCACGACTCCACGACGCCGAACAATCTTGCACTTGGAACAGATCTTCTTGACTGACGACCGCACTTTCATGAAGTTTCCTCTCACTCCCTGACAACAACGCCCTTGCCAGCCCCCTGATAGGTCTTGGAAAGGCTTTTCCGCCCTTCCCTACGCGAACCGCTTCGGTTCCTCTTCCGCGCTTACTTGTACCGGAAGACGATCCGGCCCCGCGTCAGGTCGTAGGGCGAAAGCTCCACGGCAACCTTGTCGCCGGGAAGGATGCGGATAAAATTCTTACGCATCTTTCCGGAGATGTGGGCTAGGACCTGGTGCTTGTTCTCCAATTCCACTCGAAACATGGCATTGGGTAACGCTTCCAGCACCGTCGCCGTAACTTCGATTGCATCTTCCTTCGCCATACTTCGCTAAGGCCTCAATCCCAGCGAGACGCCCTTGCTTGCGGGCGCCTCGCGGATAAAAACTATAAGCGTGTCAGGACGTCGGGTCCATTTCGGGTGACCGCCACCATATGTTCGAAATGGGCGGACCGGCTGCCATCCACAGTAACCGCCGTCCAGTTATCGTCCAGGACACGCACGGCAGCGGCGCCGGCATTGACCATGGGCTCGATAGCGAAAACCATGCCTTCTTTCAGGAGCGGCCCATGTCCCGGCTGGCCGAAATTGGGAATCTGCGGCTCCTCGTGCATCGCTTTGCCGATGCCATGGCCCACAAACTCCCTGACCACCGAGTAGCCGTTTTTCTCCGCGTGCTCCTGCACGGTCGCGGAAATATCCCCCAGGCGATTGCCCAGTTGTACCTTGGCGATCGCCAGCTCCAGAGCCTCTTCCGTCACCCTCAGCAAGCGCTGGGTGGATTCATCAATGGCGCCCACGGGCACCGTCAGGGCGGAATCACCGTAGTAGCCATCCAGCACCACGCCGGTGTCCAGGCTGAGAATATCGCCTTCGGCGAGAACCCGGTGATCCGAAGGGATGCCGTGGATGACCTCACTATTGAGCGAAGCGCACAGGCAGCAAGGATAACCGCGATAGCCCTTGAATGCCGGCCGTGCGCCCAATTCCTTCAGCCGCTTCACCAGGAACCTTTCGAGGTCGAGCGTCGTAATCCCCGGCCGCACCCGTTCGCGAATCTCCCCGAGAAGCTGCCGGACCATCCTGGCGCTGCGGCGCAACTTCTCAATTTCGACCTTTGACTTACAGATAATCATGCCTTCGATAAAAGATCCAGCACACCCCGGGCAATCGCCTCCGGGTCCTTGTTGCCGTCGATTTCGTGCAAAACGCCCTGCGCACGATAGTACTCAATGAGCGGGCTGGTCAGTTGATGGTATGCGGCCAGCCGTTGCCGGATCGTTTCCTCGTTGTCGTCAGCGCGCTGCAACAGTTTACTGCCGTCCTTGTCGCAAATGCCTTCCACCTTGGGCGGATTGAGATAGATATTGTATATCTCTCCGCACACCGAACACGTTCGCCGCCCGGTCAGACGCTTCAAGAGCAGATCTTCATCCACCCGGATGTCGAGGACCACCGGCTTGCCCAACCCCTCGGCCTCCAACATGAAGTCGACGCATTGGGCTTGCTTGATGGTGCGCGGAAACCCGTCCAGAATATAACCGTTCTGGCTATCGGGCTGTCCGACGCGCTCCTGCACGATGCCGCACACGACATCGTCGGGCACCAGTCCGCCGGTTTCCATCCTCGCCTTGGCGGCCAATCCCAAGGGTGTCTGCCGTTTGACGGCGTCCCGCAGCATATCACCCGTCGAGATCTGGGGAATGCCGAAGTGCTTGGCTACTTCCCGCGCCTGTGTTCCCTTCCCTGCACCCGGAGCTCCCAGGAAAATATATGCATGAGCTCGCATGCCTTGCCTCCGAACGCCCGATCAAGAAGCTCTGCGTCCTCGCACTCGTCCCTTCTTCAAAAAGCCCTCGTAGTGTCTCATGATGAGCTGAGCCTCAACTTGCTGTACGGTATCCATAGCCACACCAACGACGATCAGAAGCGAAGTGCCGCCAAAATAGAAATTCACGTTCATTCCGTGCAAGAGCCAAGCGGGAAAATGGGCGTCGAACCAGGCCCCACCCATCCAGACGGGCAGGTGATTGAATCGTAGCCCCGCCAGCATGATTTCAGGTATCAGGGCAACCAGAGCGAGGTAGAGCCCTCCCACCCAGGTTATCTTGGTAAGAACATCATTCAGGTAGTCGGCCGTACGCTTGCCGGGCCGGATGCCGGGCATGAACCCACCCTGCTTGCGGACGTTGTCGGCGACTTCGTCGGGATTGTACACAATCGAAAGATAGAAGTGCGCGAAGAAGATAATCATCAAAACATACGCAAATGTGTACAAAGGCTCCCCATAAGCGAACACGGCGGAGAACCACTTGAGGCCCAGGCCGATATACCGGGTGACGGCCAAGCTGCTTTGATCCAGGCGGAATAAGCTGAGGGTTTGTGGAAACGTCAAGATCGAAACCGCAAAAATGATGGGCATCACGCCGCCGCTGTTGACCTTCAGCGGAAGATGGGTTGAGACACCCCCCATAATTCTTCGTCCCACCACGCGTTTCGCATATTGAATGGGAATCCGCCGCTCGCCGCGTTCCACCATCACGATGAAAGCGACGATCGCCAGCATGAAGGCCAGAAGCAGCATGAGAACGAGCAGATTCCACGTGTGGTTGACGAAGACCTTTTCATAGAGGTCCGCCACGGCCCGCGGCAGACCCACCACGATGCCCGCAAAAATCAACAGCGACATCCCGTTGCCGATGCCCCGCGCGGTGATCTGTTCGCCGAGCCACATGATAAAAATTGAGCCGCAGGTCAGGGTCAGTACGGTGGTAAAAACGAAACTTGGCCCGGGATGGGTCACCACCGCCGGCTGCTTCTGAAGGGCGAAGGCGATGCCGAAAGCCTGGAACGCGCTCAGCCCTACCGTCATCCAGCGCGTGTACTCGGTGATCTTGCGCCGCCCCAACTCCCCTTCCTTCTTCAGCTTCTCGAGGTGCGGGGAGACCACGGTGAGCAACTGGAGGATGATGGAAGCCGTGATATAGGGCATGATTCCCAGGGCGAAGACGGACATGCGCCGCAGGCTGCCGCCGGAAAACATCGACAGCAGTCCGAATAGCGAACCCGCCAATTGGCCGAACGCCTGCTCGAAAACCGTGGTGTCGACGCCGGGAGTAGGGATAAAGGCCCCCAGGCGATACACGGCCAGCATCAGCATCGTGAACAGGATGCGCTTTCGGAGATCCGGAATCTCGGTAATGCTTTTCAGAGACTCGAGCATTACGAAATGACCTCAGCCTTCCCACCTGCTTTTTGAATCTTTTCGAGGGCGGATTTCGAAAAGATGTGCGCACAAACGTGCAGCGGCGACTTCAGCTCGCCGTCGCCCAGAACTTTCAACCCGGCGCCAAGTTGCTTGATTATTCTCCGGTCCAGGAGGGCCTCCGGCGTGACCTTCTCCTCGGGCTTGAATTTTTCCAGGTCACTCAGGTTCACAATGGCGTAGTGCTTGCGGAAAATGTTGGTGAAACCCCGCTTGGGCAACCGGCGGTGGAGGGGCATCTGACCGCCCTCGAAGCCCGGCCGCATGCGCATGCCGGTGCGTGACCGTTGCCCCTTCGAACCCCGCGTCGCGGTTTTCCCGTGCCCTGACCCCATCCCCTGCCCAATCCGCTTGGAGCGCTTGTGGGCGCCCGTGGGAGGCCGGAGTGTACCGATGTGTGTCGCCATATGCTTTCTGCCTATTTCTTCCCCGCCTTGGCCGTCTTGCTCTCCCTTTTACGGCGTCTCTTCCTTCTCAGCGGATTGGGATTTGGTTCCCGCACCCTTAGCCGGCTTAACTTCCTTGGGGGGCGGCGGCGTGGTTTCGGTGTCACCCTCCACCGCGGGCGGAGGTTCTGCGCCAGCCGCAGCCTCGGCCGCGCTGCCCTCACTCACGGCCTCTTCCCCAGCGGCTTCGGCGGGAGGCGCAGCTTCAGCCTTTACGGATGCATAAATGGAATATTCCGGAATCGACGCCCACGCGGGGGCGGTCGTTTCGGGAACAATTTCCAGAAGGTGCGGAACCGCGGCTACGATTCCCCGAATCTGGGGAGTATCCGGGCGCACCACCGTCTGATTCAGCCGTCTCAAACCCAGGCTGCGCACGATGGATTTTTGGCGGTAAGTGAAACCGATCCCGCTGCGCACCCACTTAATGCGAATCGTCTTGTGCGTCTTTTCCGGCACAGTTCCTTAACCTCGCTAAATGTCTTCCGGCGCCTTGCCCCGGGTATCGGCAACCTCCTGGAGATCCCGCAACTTCAGCAGGGCGTCCATGGTTGCCTTGACAACGTTATGCGGGTTGGTGGTCCCCAGAGACTTCGTCAGCACGTTCTGAATCCCCGCAGCTTCCACCACGGCGCGAACCGCGCCACCGGCAATGACGCCCGTTCCGGGGGGCGCGGGCTTCAGTAACACGCTGCCCGCCCCATAATGGCCCAACACCTGGTGCGGTATCGAAAGCTGCGAGATGTTCACTTTCACCAGCGCCTTCTTCGCAGACTCGATTCCTTTGCGAATCGCCATGGGGACTTCACGAGCCTTGCCGGAGCCGTAGCCGACAATTCCGGCGCCGTCACCGACCACCACCAGCGCCGAAAAGCTCAGGTTCTTTCCGCCTTTGACCACCTTGGTGACCCGGTTAATCGAGATCACCTGGTCTTTGAGCTGCAGTGCATTCGGGTCAATCCGATTGGCCAAATCTTCCTCCCGCCAGATCTTAGCTGTCAGCAGTCAGCTTTCAGCTATCAGCGAAAGCCCCGGCTGCAGGCTGAGCGCTGAAAGCTGAGAGCTTTCTTTAGAATTTCAGGCCCGCCTCTCGAGCTGCGTCGGCCAGCGCCTTGACGCGCCCGTGGTAGGCATAACCGCCCCGGTCGAACACGACGTTGGCAACGCCTGCCGCGAGCGCCCGTTGCGCCAGGATCTGTCCAACCACCTTGGCCGCGCCAACGTTTCCCCCGCCCTTGAGCGTCTTGCGAACTTCCTTGTCCAACGTCGACGCCGCCACCAGGGTGTGGCCGGTGGAATCGTCAACCACCTGGGCGTAAATGTGTTTGAGCGACCGAAAAACATTCAAGCGCGGCGATGCTTTCTGCACGCGGATCCGCGCGCGGATACGGATGTGAATTCGCCGGCGCGCCGCGTCCTTGGAAACGATCTGTAACATCAGGAGCTCTCCGTTTAAAGCAGTGACCAGTGACCAACAGGCGTCTCAGACCGTCGGCCGATAGGCAGCTACCTGCCCACCTGCCTCATTCCTCTGTCGCTTGTCACTCATCACTCGTCACTGTTCTTGTTACCCTGCCTTGCCCGCCCCGCCGGCCGCCGCCGCCGCCTTGCCCACCTTCTTCTTCAAGCGCTCGCCGGTGTACCGGACGCCTTTATTCTTGTACGGATCAGGGGGGCGCAGGCCGCGAATCTGGGCCGCCACGTGGCCCACCAAGTGCTTGTCGACGCCACTGACGATGAGATGGGTCTGCTTCTCCACGCTGATGGCGATCCCCTCGGGAACCGGGAATTCGATGGGATGCGAGTATCCCAGCGTGAACGTCACCGCCCTGCCCTTGGACTCAGCGCGATAACCAATCCCCACAATATCCAGGTGCCGGGCAAACCCCTCCGTCACGCCGCGCACGGCGTTGGCCAGCAGGCTCCGCGCGAGGCCGTGCAGAGCGGCTTGCTGATCCGTTTCCCGCTTCAACAGCAAGTGACCGTCCTGCTTCTCGATGTGGATTCCCTGGGGAAGGGGAATCCGGAGTGTTCCCTTGGGGCCCTTCACTGTGAGCGTCATTCCCTCCGGCTGCACGGTGACTCCCTTGGGCAAATCGATCGGTTTCCTGCCTATTCTCGACATAGTCGCATCACGTTCCGTCTGTCAATTCGGACTTCCGTGCCGGGGGCGTTGGGCCCCGGGAACCTTTCCGCCTAATTTCTTGCGTCCTACGGACCTCAGAGCCCGGACCCACCCCTAGGACACGTTACAGAGCACTTCCCCCCCCACACCCGCTTTACGAGCCGCCTTACCGGTCATCACCCCGCGTGGCGTGGTCAGGATGGTCACTCCCAATCCCCCCAGGATGCGCGGAACTTCCCGGGTGCCCACGTAAACGCGGCGGCCCGGCTTTGAAACGCGGTCCAGGCTGGAGATGGCGTTCACACCGTCGGTCCCATACCTCAAGAAAACCTTCAGGACCTTCTTCTTTCCCTCATCGCCCACCTTGAAGTTGCCAATATAGCCTTCTTCCTTCAGAATGCGCGCCAACTCGATCTTGAGCTTCGAGGAGGGCATATCCACGCGCGGATGGCGCGCGTGAATCCCGTTTCGGATGCGGGTAAGCATATCGGCGATAGGATCAGTAACGGCTGACATAAGACTCCCGATTCTCGATGGACTTAACTTCTCACCCCGGCCTACCAGCTCGACTTGATGACGCCGGGAATTTCCCCGCGCAGCGCCAGCTCCCGGAAGTGGAGGCGGCACATTTTGAACTTGCCGAGGTAACCCCGTGGCCGGCCGCAAATCAAGCAGCGATTCCGGTGCCGAATCTTGAATTTCGGCTTCTTGCGCAATTTGGCCATCATGGAAGAACGTGCCACGTTTTACCCCCCTGCCTTTTCGGTGACCGGCGCGGCGGCAACGGCCTGGCGACGCTGAGCTTCCGACCGGAACGGCATCCCCAGGTGCCGTAACAACGCCATGGCTTCGGCGTCCGTCCTGGCATCGGTCACAATCGTAATGTTCATGCCCTTGCTGCGTTCCACCTTGGAGTAATCAATCTCTGGAAACACCAACTGGTCGCGCAGTCCCAAAGTGTAATTGCCCCGGCCATCGAAGGCCCGCGAAGAGACGCCGCGAAAGTCGCGGACGCGCGGCATGGCCACGCTGGTGAGGCGATCGAAGAACTCATACATGCGGTCGCCCCGCAGGGTCACCATGGTCCCGATGGGCATGTTCTTGCGCAGCTTGAAATTGGCGATCGACTTCCGGGCGCGGGTGATGACCGGCTTCTGCCCGGTGATCTGCCCCAACTCCTGGGCGGCGGAATCCAGAAGCTTGGCATTCTGGATGGCTTCTCCCAGCCCCATGTTGACAATGATCTTCCGCAGGCGCGGGACGGCATTGGCGTTGGCGTACTTGAATTCCTTCACCAGGGCCGGCACGATTTCCTTCTGGTAGCGGTCTTTCAATCTGGGAACCATGGTCGCTTTCGTTCCTCCCGGCCTTTACTTATCCAGAGATTTTTCGCACTTGGAACAGATACGCACTTTTTTTCCACCCGCCATTTCGCGATGCTGGATGCGCGTCGGCCCACATTCGCTGCACACCAAGGCGACGTTGGAAACATGAATGGGGCCTTCTTTCTCCAGGATTCCCCCGCGAATCTGCTTGGCGGGATTGGGCCGCACGTGACGCTTCACCATGTTCACGTGCTCAACATAGAGCCGCTCCTTGCCAGGTTCGACTTCCAAAACCCTTCCCCGCGTCGGCTGGCCCGCCGCCCCCCGGCTTCGTCCCGCCATCACTTGCACAATGTCATTCTTCCGGATATCCATGGAAAATCCCCTTACAGAACCTCGGGCGCCAAAGAAACGATCTTCAGGAATTTCTTCTCGCGCAGCTCGCGCGCCACCGGTCCAAAGACCCGCGTGCCCACCGGCTCATTCGCGTCAGTAATCAGCACGGCGGCGTTTTCATCAAATCGGATGTAGCTGCCATCGCGCCGCCGCTGCTCTTTGCGCATGCGCACGATGACGCACTTTACGACTTTGCCCTTGGGAATGGCGCTGTCGGGCGCCGCCTCTTTCACCGCCGCTGTGATGATGTCGCCCAGGCCCGCCTGCAAGCCCACGTCGCCACCCACCGGAAGAATGCAGGAAAGTTTACGGGCGCCGGAATTATCAGCCACCTGGAGAATCGTCCGCATTCCAATCATACTTCCACCTCCGGCACCGGAGCGGCCGTGGTACCCTGCGCAACGACTTGCACCACCCGCCAGCGTTTGCGGGCGCTCAAGGGCCGCGTCTCCTCGATCCGCACGGTGTCGCCCACCCGGCACTCATTCTTCTCGTCATGGGCGAGGAAGTTCTTGGACCGCCGCACCACGCGTTTGTAGAGCGGATGATTGACTTGCCTCTGCACCGTGACCACCACGGTCTTCTGCATCTTGTTGCTGGTCACGACGCCCACCTTTTCCTGCCGCCGCGCTTCTTGCGCACCCTGCGTCTCGATGCCTGCTGTCTCCGTCACCGTGCACCTACTTGTTTTGCGTCGCGCCCATCTGGCGCTGACGTAATAGAGTTTTCACCCGGGCAATTCCCGTGCGTAGCTCGCGGACGGCATTCAGGTGTTCCGATTGCCCACCCGCCATCTGGAACTTCAAACGAAAGAGCTGGTCAGAGAATTCACGCTCCCGGGTTTTCAGCTCGTCGTCGGTCCATTCCCGCATATTTTCCGCGGGCCACTTCCATCGCTTGTCTTTCTCCAGCTTCATGAGCTCCGCCTTTTGAGCCTTCATCGGTCAGCACTCAGCTTTCAGCTAAAGCTTTAGCTGATCGCTGACGCCTGAATGCTGATAGCTTCCTTATCTAGACTGCCGAGGCGCGCGCCACAAACTGCGTGGCTAAAGGCAGTTTGTGACTGGCCAAGCGCAGAGCCTCGCGCGCATCGACCTCCGTCACGCCTTCCATCTCAAACAGCACCCGGCCCGGCCTGACCACCGCCACCCAGAACTCCGGCGCGCCCTTGCCTTTTCCCATGCGGGTTTCGGCGGGCTTCTTGGTCACGGGCTTGTCGGGGAAAATCCGAATCCAAAGCTTCCCGCCGCGCTTGATAAATCGCATGATCGCCACGCGGCTGGCTTCGATCTGCCGGTCGGAAATCCAACCCGCCTCCACAACCTTCAACCCGAAGTCCCCAAAGGAAAGGTCGGAACCGCGCCAAGCCTTGCCGCGCATGCGGCCGCGCTGCTGCTTTCGAAACTTGACTTTGCTCGGCATTAACATGGTCAGTTCTCAGTTCTTAGCTTTCAGTCATCATCCTCTAGCTCTCAGCCGCCAGCTTAAGATTTGGCTGAAAGCTGATGGCTTCCTTTAGGCCACCGGGGCCGCCGCCACCGGTTCCTCGGCCTTTTCAACCTGGCGTCTCTTCTGCTCCAGAATCTCGCCGTTGTAGATCCAGCACTTCACGCCGATCACGCCATAGGTCGTCATGGCTTCCGCCAATCCGTAATCAATATCGGCCCGCAGGGTGTGCAGGGGCAAGCGGCCCTGCAAGTACCACTCGGAGCGCGCAATCTCCGCGCCGTTCAGCCGGCCGCCGCAACGAATCTTGATTCCCTTGCAGCCAAAGCGCAGCGCGGAATCCACCGCCTTGCGCATGGCACGGCGGAAGGCCACGCGTTTCTCCAATTGCAGGCAGATGGCCTCCGCCACGAGCTGCGCGTTCAGTTCCGGCCGGTGAACTTCCTGAATGTTGATGGGCAGAACCTCACGGCCCGTGCGTTTCTGGATTTCCTGCCGCAGCCGATCGATTTCCGCGCCCTTGCGGCCGATGATGATGCCGGGCCGAGCCGTAAAGATGGTCACCTTGAGTTTGTTCCCCGGGCGTTCGATCTCAATGGAGGCCACGCCGGCAGCGCGCAGTTGGTCCTTCAGGCGCTTCTTGAGTTTCAAATCTTCGTGGAGGAGGTCGGCGTAGTCTTTCTTGGCAAACCACCGCGACTTCCACGTTTTGTTATACCCCAGTCGAAACCCGTAGGGATGAACCTTTTGACCCACCCTAAGCCTCCTTCATCTTACCGGACGCGCGCGGCGTTTTCGCCCTCACGGGCGGCGTCGCACGATTTTCCACCTTAATCCCCCGGAGCCGCAACCACGACGGTAATCAGACTCGTCCGCCGCTGGTAACGATAGGCGCGACCCATGGGCGCCGGCCGGATGCGCTTTTGCCGGGGACCGTCGTTGACGTAGATTTTGGAAACCACCAACTCGTCGACGTCAAGATGCTCAGCCTTCTCCTCGGCGTTGGAAACGGCCGACCGCAGGACCTTCTCGACATCGCGGGTGACACGCTTCTTGGTGAAATTCAGGATGTTGAGCGCCTCACTGACGCTCTTGCCGCGGATCAGGTCGACGACCAACCGCGCCTTCTGTGGCGAAATCCGAACGTACTTAAATGTGGCGCTTGCTTCCATCGTTTCACCTGGACTTCCCCGTCAGGGGCGCAAAACTAACTGGCGCCTCCTCCAGCCGCGGGAGGTGCCCCTGCCGCCTTCGGCGCACCGGTTACGGGCGGGGGTGCCGCCGCCGCGGCAGCTCTCTCCGCAGCAACTTTCACTCCGTGCCCCTTGAAGGTGCGCGTCGGCGAAAACTCTCCCAGCTTATGTCCGACCATATTCTCTGTGATGTACACAGGAATAAACTTTTTGCCATTGTGGACAGCCACCGTGTGCCCCACCATCTCCGGCACAATCGTGGAGCGCCGCGACCAGGTCTTCACCACTTTCTTCTCGAACCGGCGATTGAGCAGTTCGATCTTCTTCATCAAGTGACTGTCCGTGAACGGACCCTTTTTCAGCGACCTCCCCAAGTTGCCCTCCGTCCCTTGGGCAGTGGGCCGATCGGCAGCGGGCAGCGGGAGAGAATCCCTAGCTGCCTACCTGCCAACTGCCTGCCTGCCCGTTTGCCTTCATTTCTTCTCACGCCGCTTGACAATGAAACGGTCTGTCGACTTGTTATTGCGCGTTTTAAATCCCCGCGTCGGCTGGCCCCAGGGGGTCACGGGATGCCGGCCACCCGAGGTCTTGCCCTCGCCGCCGCCCAACGGATGGTCCACCGGATTCATGGCCACGCCGCGCACGGTGGGCTTGATTCCCATCCAGCGCTTGCGGCCGGCTTTGCCGATGGAAAGATTCTCGTGGTCCAGATTCCCGAGTTGTCCGATGGTGGCCACGCACTCAATGAACACCTTGCGCACTTCGCCCGACGGCAGCCGCACCTGGGCATACTCTCCCTCTTTGGCCAGCAACTGCGCCGCGCCCCCGGCGCTCCGCACCAACTGGCCGCCCTTGCCGGGACGCAGCTCGATGTTGTGAATCATCGTGCCCACCGGAATATTTTTCAAAGGAAGGGCATTGCCGGTCACGATATCCGCCTCCGGACCGGACACCACGCGGTCGCCCACCTTCAAGCCCACCGGGTACAAGATGTACCGCTTGTCACCATCGGCGTAGTGCAACAAGGCGATGAAGGCGGAGCGATTGGGGTCGTATTCCACGGTCGCGACGCGGGCGGGGACGCCGACCTTGTCGCGCTTGAAGTCGATCAGCCGGTAGTGGCGCTTGTGACCGCCGCCCCGGCGCCAGATGGTGATTTCCCCCTGGTTGTTCCGCCCCGAAATGCGGGTTTTCGGTTCCAGGAGCGGCCGGTGAGGTTCCGAGGTGGTGATTTCCTCGAATGTCAGGCTGGTCTGGAACCGGCGGGTTTCGGTGTAGGGCCGGTATGTTTTGATTCCCATAACCTTCAACTTTCGCGGCACGGGCCGCTCGACAAATCAAACTTGCTCAGGCAATTTCCACGTATTCCGGAATCTTCTCTCCGCTCCGGAGTTTCACATAGGCCTTCTTCCAATCCGGCCGTTTGCCGATCGTGCGGCCGCGGCGCCGCTCTTTGCCAAGATAGGCCGCGGTATGCACCGACTCCACTTTGACCTTGTAGACGGCCTGCACGGCTTCTTTGATCTCCGTCTTGGTGGCGTGCGGATCGACTTGAAAGCACAAGGTCCGCTGACGCTCCCTCACGGCATAGCTCTTCTCGGTGACCACCGGCTTGCGCAAAATCTGGTAAGGGCTCTTGTTCATGCCAGCGCCTCCTGGAGCCGGGTGAGCGCCCCCTCGGAAATCACCAGCCGGTCGTGGCTCAGCACGTGGTAAGGATGAAGTTCGTGGTGCCGGACCAGGTCACACCCTGCCACGTTCCGGGAAGAAAGTTCCAGATTCCGGTTCACCGCGTCGTGGACCACCAGCACCGTCTTCTCAATACCCAACTTGTGAAGTGCTCCGGAGAAACCCTTGGTCTTGGGCTCCCCGAGATTGAACTGATCCACCACGGTCAGTTTCTGCTCCTGGAATTTCGCCGCCAACGCCGCCCGCAAGGCGCCGCGGAGCATCTTTTTGGGAAGCGCGTAGGAGTAGTCACGCGGCTGGGGACCATGGGCGATAGAGCCGTGCCGCCAGAGGGAACTGCGGTTGCTGCCCGCCCGGGCCCGCCCCGTCCCCTTCTGCCGCCAGGGTTTCTTGCCGCCGCCGCTCACTTCGCCGCGACTCTTGGTCGCATGCGTGCCGCGCCGCTGGCTGGCCAGATACTGTTTTACCGCTTCCCAAAGCAGACTCTGATTGGGCTTCACGCCGAAGACTTCATCGGGCACTTGAAGCTCTTTCACCGTCTGCCCTTCCAGGTTTTTGACCTCAACCGTCGCCATGTTCGTTAGAAGTCGTCAGTAGTCAATCATCCGTTGTCAGTAAAACTTCTACCGGCTTCCGATCGCTAACTGTCGACTCCGCATTCCTTTCTGCCCACGGCCTTCTGCCCGCCGCCTCTTCCCATCGCATCGGAACACCCACGATGCATTTGCTGCTTACTGCCTTCCGCCTACTGCCTACGCTTACGGGTGGGGCGCTTTCGCCTTATGAACGACCACGTAGCTGCCCTGGGGTCCCGGAATGGCTCCCTCCAGCAGCAGCGTGTTGTCATCGACCAGAACCTGCACGACGCGCAGATTCCGCACCGTGACCCGCGCATGGCCCATGTGGCCGGCGGCGCGCATTCCCTTCAGGACCCGGGAAGGCCACGCCGAGGCGCCAATCGACCCCGGGGCGCGATGAAACATGGAACCGTGCGCTTCGCCCCCTCCCCCAAAATGGTGCCGCTTGTGGACTCCCGCGAAGCCCCGCCCTTTAGAAACACCGATCACATCCACCACGTCGTTGACGGCGAAAAGATCGACTAATACTTTGTCGCCGACCTTCACGTCCCCGGCGCCCTGCGCCAGGCGCACTTCCCGTAGAAAACGCACCGGATTCGCGCCCGCCTTCTTGAAGTGGCCCTCCATAGGCTTCTTCACGCGCTGCGGAGGCGGTAACTCCACCAGGCCCAGTTGCGCCGCTTCGTAACCATCCTTGGGCGCCGTCTTGCGCTGCATTACGACGCAGGGGCCCGCTTTCAGCACCGTCACCGGGATGGCGTCTCCGTTTGCCGCGAAGACTTGCGTCATTCCCAATTTCTTTCCCAATATGCCGTTCACCATAATTTTCACTCGCCCGTCGTCGTTCCGCGATCGCGTGGCCTTGACGGCGCGCTCCCAGCGGCGCCCTTACTTTGCGTGTTCTTTGCCGAACGCCTTGATCTCGATGTCCACTCCCGATGGCAAATCCAGCTTGGTCAGGGCTTCGATGGTCCCCGAGGTTGGCTCCAGGATATCCACCAGCCGCTTGTGGGTGCGGATCTCGAACTCCTCGCGCGATTTCTTATCCGTATGCGGCGAGCGTAACACGCAGTACTTGTTCTTCAGGGTGGGCAGGGGAATCGGTCCCGCCACCTGCGCCCCGGTGCGTTTCGCGGTCGAAACAATTTCCGCCGCCGACTGGTCAAGAATCCTGTGATCGTACGCCTTGAGTCGAATTCTAATTTTCTCATGCAGCATCGTTGTTTCAGACCTCAGATCTTAATACTCAGCTTTAAACCCCGTCGTCATGCTGAAAGCTCTACTTTATAATTTCGGCGACAGTACCGGCGCCCACCGTGTGGCCGCCTTCGCGGATGGCGAAGCGCAGCCCTTTCTCCATGGCGATGGGCGTGATCAGCTCGATCTCCAGGCTCACGTTGTCTCCCGGCATCACCATTTCCGTCCCT
>Ga0326728_10002740_pt1 | contig 57491 bp, 40 predicted proteins | sample MB3enrmetagenome_FD_207602 | JGI IMG/M metagenome (GOLD analysis project Ga0326728, IMG submission 207602) | Lab enriched peat soil microbial communities from McLean, Ithaca, NY, United States - MB31MN | ecosystem: Environmental > Terrestrial > Soil > Wetlands > Peat | place: USA: New York... | reverse complement strand
ACAGACACTCCTGTCTGTGCTCTTGGGTTTCTCTGCGAATCTCCGCGTCCTCAGCGTCTCTGCGTTATCCTCTCTCTTCTCTCTGCTCCCTTTTCTCCTTTCTCTCTTCCCTTTTTTCTCTTCTCTCCTATCTGTGCCCTCTGTGTTCTTACCTCTGTGATCTCCGTGTTACCGTCCCTCTTCTCTTCCTCCGAAACTGTAAACTCTTCCCCCCCTCACTTCTTCCCAATGAACCGCAACCTCCCCGTGAACGCTCTCCCCTGCCCGCCGCTAAACGCCAGAAAATTCGGCGCATCCACGTTGTTCACCACCACGTCCGGATTCTGCCGCCCCAACACGTTGATCGCCGACCCGCGCACCGCGAACAAATATCCCCGAAACCGAAACTTCTTCTCCAGCCCGATATTCAAGCTCGCATAATCCGGGAACCGCTGCGAGTTCGCCTCCCCAATCAAAAACTGCTGCTGGTTCACTACGCTGAACGGATACCCAGTCCGGTACTCCAGCAAGCAACTAAACAAAATTCCCCACAACGGCGTCGGCACGCTCGCCCACCCCAAAAACCGGTTCGGCGCGTCCCACGACAGCGGCCCGCCCTGTTGCGCCGCAAAATACAGCGACCCCAGCACCGGATCCAGCACCTGATCCGTATTCGCCCGCGATCGCGTGTAGCTCCCAAACACTTCCGCGGCCCCGCCAAACGAATGCCGCGCCGAAACCGTCGCCCCGCGATACTTGTCCCGCCGCGTCGATTCCAGCAGAAACTCGCTTCCAATCTGCCCCGGCGTCTCCGTCTCGAACACCAGCCCGCGGTGCTGGTCGCGCGCCAGCAGTTCCACCGAAACGATGGTCTTATCCCCAAACCGCTGCTGCCACCCCGCGCTGGTAATATCGAAATACGGCTGCCGCAGCGCCCCGGGCGGCAACACAAACGTGCTCGTCGCCGGCCCAGACGTCACCTTCCCCGTCGTGTCGTACAACGTGTCCACCTGCTGCTGGTCCTCCGTCTGCCCAATCACCGAAAGATTCAGCGGAATGTCGTAAATCCCCCAGCCAATCGAAAATTTCGCGGTCTTCTCCGCGAAGGGCATCCAGTTCAGCGACGCCCGCGGCTCCGCCATCGCCGATTGCACTAGCCGGTCCCAATCCGTCCGCACTCCCGCCGTCGCAATAAAGTGTGCATTGATCGTCCACGTATCCTGCGCAAACGCCCCCGCCAGCGTGTTCGACACGCGAAAGTCCGCCGGCCCCGTGAATGTTGTCAGCCGGCTCAGCGTCGTGTTGTCGCTGTACAGCGCCTGAATCTCCCCGCGCACGCTCGATTGAATCATCCGCACGCTCGAAACATTCGCGCCCCCGGAAAGCGTGTGCGTCCCGTGCCAGTGCAGCGAAGCGCGCGTCGCATCCACAAATCCCTGGTACCGCCGCCCGTCCTGCTCCTGGCTCTGGAAGTAATCCCCCGTCGCGCCATCCACCTCCAGCACATACGGCGCGCTGCCCTGCGGCTGCCAATTGTCGTAGCTCTGGTGCCCCGCAAACCCAAACTCCACCAGCGTGTCGTGGAACGAGTATTGATCCTTCACCGAACCGAACACTTCATGCGCTCCCAGCGTGGTCGTTGTGGACACAGGGTGCAGCGCGTCTAGTCCCAGGTTGAACTCATCCGCGTCGTTGTACAGAAAGCTCAGCACCAGGCTGTGTCTCGGCGAGATGTGCCACAACAGCCGTGACAGACTATTCCCTGCCCACACCGTCGACGTATCCGGCTCCCCCGGCGCCAGCCCCTTGATCACGCTCAAGGTGTGCTGCACGCTGAAGGCCTGCGAAAACCACAGTTCCCCGCTCACGATTGGCCCGGATACCTGCACCCGCGGATAAAAATCTCCCAGTTGCACGCCTTGTTGCACATTAATCCCGGGAAGGAAATCCGTGGCGTTGAACCGCCAATGGTCGTCGCCATCCGGCGTATTCAAGCTCAGCACCGCCGCGCCCGGATGCGCATATTCCGCCCCGAACCGCCCCGTCTGCACCTCCGCCGAACGCACCGCATCCACGCTGATCTGCGCGACCAGCGAATTGTTCACCGGCTCCCCGATCTCGAAGCCGTTCAGGAGGTATTGCGCTTGCGTGGCGCGCGACCCCGCAATGTGCAGCAATGCCTGGTTGTCCAGCAGCACCTGGGGCAGCGCAATCAGGCTTTGCTGCAGGTAATGGTCGCTGGGCACGGGAATGTCGCGGATCTCCGCGGTCGTCAATGTGGTCTTCTGCGGGGTTTCGGAGGTTTCCACCTGGTTGGCGGGCGCGGTAACGTCCACCTTTTCCCGCAGTTCCTCCGAGTGATTCAGCGTAAACGAAATTTCCCCGGAGTCCGCCACCAACTCGAACTTCTGCCCCTCCAGAATAAAGAACCCCGGCTTCGTGATGTGCGCGGTGTATTCCCCGGCGGCGAGATTCTCGATCGTGAACGCCCCGGCGTCGTCCGTCGTCCCCAAAAAAGTTTGCCCGCCGCTCATCTCAAGCTTTACTTGAGCTCCGCCGACGGGCAATCCATTCTCATCCACTACGCGGCCCCGCAATGTAATCGGGGTATCCGCCGCAAGGCAAGCGCCCGCCGCAAGCAGCAGCGCCGCCAGCCCGGTGATCCAGATACGCAATCGCGTCACCGAAGTCCCTCCCAGTGCGGGAGTATGACTTCAAGCCTTACTTTCCATCAACCCAATTCATCTAACATCGCATGGAGTGCGGCGGCTTGCCGCCGCTTTCACGGTGCATGCCCCTTCGCCCAAACGATCAATGCCGATTCTCTGTCCTGACACTCAGCCTTGTCATTCCGCTTGCCCTGAGCGAAGTCGAAGGGACCGGAGCGGCCCGACTCTCTTCCTTCGCGCCGCACTCTGGCGCGTCGGGCCGCGTAGCGGTGGAATCGTGGCACACTCCTGCCCTCAGTGAGTTCCGTCATTCCGAGCGGAGTTTTCGCAGCGAGAAATTCCTCTTTCGCCTTTCTCTTCTCCTTAATCACAACTCTACACCGCCGGGGTCCAGCATCCCAGACCCCGGCACCCACTCGGCTCTTTCCATCACCGCTTCTTTGCTTCTTTGCTTCGTTGCTTCGTTACTTCTTCTTGTTCTTCGCCTTCTTCTGCTTTTCTTCGACCACCACTTGCGCCGCCGCCAACCTTGCTATTGGCACGCGGAACGGCGAAGCGCTCACGTAGTCCAAGCCGATCTGATGGCAGAACTTCACGCTTTCCGCATCGCCGCCATGCTCGCCGCAGATACCGATCTCCAGGTCCGGACGGGTCTTGCGTCCGCGCTCAACACACCAGCGCATGAGCATACCCACGCCCTTGGTGTCCAGCGTCTGGAACGGGTCGGCCTTGAGGATGCCGAGCTTCTTCTCGTCCACATAGTTGGGCAGGAAGCGCCCCGCATCGTCGCGGGAGAGCCCCATGGTCGTCTGTGTCAGGTCGTTGGTGCCAAACGAGAAGAACTCAGACACTTCGGCTAACTCGTCGGCCAGCAATGCAGCTCGCGGCAGCTCAATCATCGTGCCGACGATGTATGGCAGCTTCACGCCAGCCTTCTTGATCAGCGGATCCGCAACGCGCCGTACGGCATCGCCGAGAATGCTGATCTCCATCTTGTCGAACGTGACCGGGATTTCGATCTCAGGTAATACTTTAACTCCGCCCTTTTGGCATTCGATGCCCGCTTCGATAATCGCCCGCACCTGCATCTCCAGTATTTCCGGATAGGTGAGGGACAAGCGGCATCCGCGTAGGCCCAACATGGGGTTCGCCTCGCGCAGTTGCTCCACGCGGCGCACCACGTTCTCGACCGGAATGCCCAGTTCCTTGGCGAGTTCCTCCTGCTTGGCCCGGTCGTGCGGCACGAATTCGTGCAGCGGCGGGTCAATCAGGCGGATGGTCACCGGGAGGCCGTCCATGGCCTTAAAGAGGCCGACGAAGTCGCGGCGCTGGTACGGCAATAGCTTGTCCAGTGCCTTCACGCGCGCTTCCCGGTCGTTGGCCAGGATCATTTCCTGGATGGCCAACTGCCGGTCGTGGCTCTTCTCCGGATGCTCGAAGTCGGTGAAGAACATGTGCTCGGTGCGGGTCAGCCCGATGCCTTCCGCGCCCAATTCGATGGCTTTCCGCGCATCTTGCGGCGTATCGGCGTTGGTGCGCACCTTCAAATGGCGGATGCCGTCGGCCCACTTCATGATCGTGTAATACGCCTTCGGCAGCTCCGGCGTGACCAGCGGCATTTGCCCCTCGTACACGATGCCTTCGCTCCCGTCCAGCGTGATCCAATCGCCTTCCTTCAGCGTCTTGCCGCTCTTCCCATCGGTCATGATCTTCGTCTTGTAATTGATGTCCAGGGTTTCCGCCCCGGCCACGCAGCACTTGCCCCAGCCGCGCGCCACCACGGCCGCGTGACTCGTCTTGCCTCCCGTAGCCGTCAGGATGCCCTGCGCCACGGCCATGCCGCCCACATCTTCGGGGCTGGTTTCGCGTCGCACCAGGATCACCTTCTCTCCCCTGGCGGCCCACTCTTCGGTCTCGTTCGCGGAGAAGCACATCTTGCCCACTGCCGCGCCCGGCACCGCATTAATCCCGTGCGCCAGTATCTTCGACTCCAGCGTCTTGCGGTCCACCTTGCTGTCAATCACCGGATAAAACAGCCGCTCGATATCCTCGGGCTTGATGCGCAGCATCGCTTCTTCCTTGGTGATGAGCTTCTCGTTCGCCATGTCCATCGCCATGCGGAAGGTGGCCGCGGGCGTGCGCTTGCCAGTGCGCGTCTGCAGCATGTACAGCGTGCCGTCCTCCACCGTGAACTCCATGTCCTGCATGTCGCGATAGTGCTGTTCAAGTTTCACTCGAGCTTTCTCGAGCTGCCCATAAACCTTGGGCATGAGCTTCGCCAATTCGCTCAGATGTACCGGAGTGCGGATTCCCGCCACCACGTCTTCGCCCTGCGCGTTGGTCAGGTAATCGCCGTAAAAAATCTTTTCGCCGGAACTCGGGTCGCGCGTGAAGCACACGCCCGTCCCGGAGTTCTCGCCGGTGTTCCCGAACACCATCTGCTGCACGTTAACGGCGGTGCCCAGCAGTCCGGTGATCTTCTCCACCCGGCGATACGTAACCGCCTTTTCCGCCATCCACGATCCAAACACCGCGGCAATCGCGCCCCACAACTGCTCCAGAGGATCCTCCGGGAACGGCTTTCCGGCCTTTTCCAAATAATAGGCCTTGTACTCCCCGACCAGTTCTTTCCAGCCGCTGGCCGGCACCGCGGTATCTTCCTTTACGCCCAGCCGCTGCTTCATCGCGCGCAGCTTGTGCTCCAGGTCCTCCTTGGGCATGCCCATCGCCACGGTGGAAAACATCTGCACGAAGCGGCGATACGCATCGTAGGCAAAGCGCTCGTTGCCGGTCACCTTGGCGATGCCCTGCACGGACTTGTCGTTCAAGCCGAGGTTCAGGATCGTCTCCATCATGCCCGGCATGGAGCGCGCCGAGCCCGAACGCACGCTCACCAGCAGCGGGTTGTCCGGATCGCCGAGCTTTTTCTTGGTCACCTTTTCCAGCCTGGCGACGCTGTCAATCACCTGCTTCTTGAGTTCCGCCGGATACTTCTTGCCGTTCTTGTAGTAATAGTCGCAGGCTTCCGTCGAGATGGTGAAACCCGCGGGGACGGGCAAACCGATTTTCGTCATCTCGGCCAAACCTGCTCCCTTGCCGCCGAGCAGATCGCGCCATTCGCCGTCGCCTTCCGCTTTTCCTGCACCAAAGAAATAGACCCACTTTTTCACGGTACGCCTCTCTTGTTTTTTCACTGCGGTTACTGGCGCGCTACGCATCGCACTCATTTGGGTTTGGAGTGCATAATGTCGGCGCGCCGACAATTTTCAAAGGAAAACTGCCGCAAAACTCGTAATCCTCCACTTCAAGTAAAACTTTATGTCCCTAACCTGTAGCTCAGGCCTTTGAGGCCAGAGGCTTTCCTCAACTACTAGGCTGCCCACCCACTTCTTCCTCTTTCTGTTCTCTGTGCCCTCTGTGTTCTTCCCTCTGCTTGCCCTGAGCGCTTTTTGCGAAGGGTGAACTCTGTGTTACCATCCCTCTTCGCCTTTCTCTTGCCTCCTGATATCTGATGGCTGATATCCGATATCTCTCCTGCGCTACTTTCCCTCTTCCCCTCCCAATTCCGAAAAATCCGCAATCGTGGTGAACTCCCGCAACAATTCCGCCAGCAGCGCCAGGCGGTTCTTCCGCACCGCCTCGTCATCCGCCATCACCATCACGTCCACAAAGAACTGGTCCACCACCTTGCGCAACCCCGCGATCTCGTCCAGCGCCTCGTGGTACTTCCCCGCGCGCTTGTCCTCGCTCACCTTCCCCGCCGCTTTGCGTACCGCTGCGTACAAAGCCTTCTCCGTGTCCTTCTCGAACAGCTCCACGTTCACATGCTGCGGCGTATCGGCTGGCAGGTTGGCCTTCTCCAGAATCTTCCGGATACGCTTGAACGACACCGCCAGCGGCTCGAAGTTCTTGGTCTTGCGCACCGCCTTCAGCGCGCGCAACCGCTTCTCCACGTCCACCAGGTTCTCGCTACCCGCGCGGAAGACCGCGTTCACCTCGTCGTAGGCATAGCCATGCTTTTCCCGCAGCACGAACCGCGCGCGGTCCAGGATAAACTCCAATACCTGCGCTTCCTGCGCCGGCGTCACCGCCTTCTTCGGCGGGTGCGTAAGCAGCGCCTTCGCTGCGGCGCCAATCGTCAGCGACAATGATACGGGCAATCTGCGGTCAAGAATGATCTTCACGATGCCCAGAGCGGCGCGCCGCAACGCATAGGGATCGCTCGAACCCGTGGGAATCACTCCCACGCTGAAGCAGCCCACGATCGAATCGAACTTGTCCGCCAGCGCCACCGCGCATCCCGTCAGATTTCGCGGAATGGGATCATCAAGTCCCACCGGCAGGTAGTGGTCATAAACCGCATCGGCCACATCTTCCGATTCGCCCTGCGCCTTCGCGTACAGCCCGCCCACGACGCCCTGCAATTCGGTGAACTCGCGCACCATCTCTGTGGCCAGGTCGCACTTGGCCAACTCGGCGGCGCGGTCCGCATCGGCAACGTGCGCCTGCACCATGCCGAGGTTGAACCACTGCTCCCCAAGCCACCGCGCAATCGCGCGTATGCGCTCCACCTTGTCGTAGTAGCTGCCGAGGCGAGATTCGTAGGTGACCCGCTGCAGTTTCGGCAAATAGTCGGCCAGCTTGCACTTCTGGTCGGACTCCCAGAAAAACCGCGCATCTGCAAACCGCGCGCGCAGCACGCGTTCGTGCCCGGCGCGCACCAACCCTTGCGGATCCTTCGCCAGGTTGATCACCGCCAAAAAGTGCGGCGCCAGTTCCCCGCTTGCACTGAGCTTCGAAGTGCCGCGCTTTTCCACGGCGAAGTATTTCTGGTGGTCGCGCATCACGGTGATCAGGATCTCGTCGGGAAGTTCCAGAAACGACGGGTCGAAATCGCCCTGAATCACCGTCGGAAACTCGTTCAGGTAGCTGACCAGTTGCAGCAAGCCCACGTCCTCGTGAACCTTGTACCCGCCGCGCTTCGCATGGGTCGCCAGCTCGTTCTGGATGCGTTTCAGCCGCTGCGCCGGGCGCACGATCACCCCGTTGGCGCGCAGCTTCTTCTCGTAGTCCGCGAAATCGCGCACGCGAATCTCCGCTTTGCCCAGAAAACGGTGCCCCGCGGTAACGTCCCCCGCGGTGATGCCGCCAAAGGAAAACTTCAGCGGCTTGCCATCGAGCACTCCGACCAGCCAGCGTATCGGGCGAATGAACCGGACGCCCTCCAGGCCCGTCCAGGTCATCGTCTTCGGCCAGGAAATATCGTGGATCACACGCGGCAGAATCTCCGTCAGGAGTTCATGGGCGGTGCGCCCGCGCTTCACCACCTTGGCGGCAAGGTACTCGCCCTTGGGCGCCTGCACGACAAAGAGTTGCTGGAGCGCCACGCCCTGCTTTTCAGCGAAACTCATGGCCGCTCTTGTCGGCGCGCCGGCATTATCGTAGGCCACCGACTTCGGCGGTCCGGTCACTTCATTCTCCACGTCGGCCTGCTTGGCGATCAGCCCGCGCACCCAGGCCGTCAGGCGCCGCGGCCCGCCAAACGTTTCCACGATCACGCCTTCTTGCAGGTTCTCGGCCGCAAGGTGCTTCTCCAGAATGGTTTTCAGCTCGCCCACGGCGCGCGGCAACATCCCCGCCGGAATCTCCTCCGCCCCAATTTCGAAAAGCAACTCCACGCGCTTGGCGGCTTTCAAAGAAACGCCTGCCTTCCCCGCGGTAGCGGTGCCTTTCCCCACGCCAGCCCGCGCCTTGTTCAGAGATGCTTTCGTCACACCGCTCATCCAACCACCTCAATCACGAACTTCCATTTTTTGGAATTGTCGGCGCGCCGACATTTTGCAAATGCTTTGCAAGTAGCCGTAGCCGCGAACGCGCTGACCAAACCCCGTCATTCCGAACCCGCCGGAGGCGGGCGGAGTGAGGAACCTCTCTTCGATTTCCACGAACGGCGACAGTGGGATTCCTCGGGCAAACACCGCCCTCAAAATGACGGTATGCCGTGATGCCAAGCGAGTGCGCACGATAATTGTCGGCGCGCCGACAATTTCCGCCCAAGCGCTCTTCCTTGCCGCCCCTCATCCCCGCACCCCGCCCGTCGCGCCACCCGTCTGCTCCAGATACGCCCCCGCTGTCCGGCACGCCAACGTCCGCACACGCGCCATCAGCGCCGCGCGCTCCGTCGTCGAAATCACCCCGCGCGCATCCATCAGATTGAACAGGTGCGAGCATTTCAGGCAGTGGTCATACGCCGCCAGCAAGGGGTACCGGACGCGCTCGATTGTCGGCGCGCCGACATTTCCCTCCAGGTGCCTCCACCCTTCCAACAGTTCCCGGGCTTCCTTCTCGTGTAATTCAAACTCCGCCCGCAGCGCCTGCGGGTCGCTCCGGTCGAAACTGTATTCCGAGAATTGCTGCTCTTCCGCCAGCCGGATGTCGCCGTAGCTCTTGTCTTCCGTCCAGCGAATCTCGTACACGCTCTCCACATCCTGCAGAAACGCGCAGATGCGTTCCAGCCCGTACGTGATCTCCACAGAAATGGGATCGAGCTCGATGCCGCCGCTCTGCTGGAAGTAGGTGAACTGGGTGATCTCCAATCCATCCAGCATCACCTGCCAGCCAATGCCCCAGGCCCCCAGCGTGGGCGCTTCCCAGTTGTCCTCTTCAAATCGCACATCGTGCGCGCGAAGATCGATCCCGATGGCTTCCAGGCTCTTCAGGTACATGTCCTGAATCTCCGCCGGCGCGGGCTTCAGGATCACCTGATACTGAAAATGTTTGTAGAGGCGGTTGGGATTTTCGCCGTAGCGCCCATCGGCGGGACGTCGCGACGGCTGCACATACGCCACGCGATACGGAGAAGGGCCGAGCACCCGCAGAAAAGTTTCCGGCGCCATCGTGCCCGCGCCAACCTCGGTGTCATAGGGCTGCTGCAACACGCAACCTTGTTTCCCCCAGAAGTGCGCCAGCTTTAGAAACAAGTCTTGAAAGCTCAAGCCTTTGCGCTTCACTTCAAGTTTTGCTTTAGCTGTCAACGCGTCTCTCCGAATTCATTACTTACTCCCCTACCGCACGCAAAATGTCGGCGCGCCGACATTTTGCTCCGGCGCGCCACTCACGGCGTCTCCAGAAGTTCCCGAGTCTTCAACTCCCGCTCGGTGTGATGCTCGATCCAATTCAATCCGGCTTCCCGCAACTCCTTCACCGCAGGCGCCCCTTCGATCGCCTGATCGAACCGGTCCAGGCGTTCTCCCGCAAAGCGCTCCGCGAGTTCCCTGCCCTCGAACGAAACCGCCTTCATGCCGGAGCGGCGATGCTCTTCGCAATACAGCCCGGGATGCGCCGCGCCCTGGTACGCCGCTCGTTTCTCGAACGGCTTGCCGCACGTTGAGCAGGCATCGAAGCGCGGCAGCCAGCCCGCCAGCCGCACCGTCCAGAACGCGAAGTAGCTCAACGGCAGCGCCCCGCTGTTGCGCCGTTCGATTTCCCGCACGGTCAGCAGGATCAGCCGGAACATCGCCTCGGACACTTCCTTCTCGGGCAGAACCTGCTCGGCGATTTCGCTGATCAACGCCAGGCCGGTGCTGAGGCCGTAATCGCTCTGCGCCTTGCGGAAGGACTCGAGCAGTTCGGCCTGCTGGATCCGTACGAGGTCGCGCGTCTCGCGCTCGATGTACCAGACCTGCGCGTGCGAAAGCAGCTCCAAGGTCGACCCGTAGCGGTTCCTCAGGCGGCGCGCGCCTGCGGCTACACCCCTCATGCGGCCCGACGAACGTCCCAGGAAACTGACCAGGCGATCCGCCTCACCCAGCGGAAAGGTCTTCAGGATGATGGCTTCCGTTTCGCGGGCAGGCATCGGTTGTTGGCGCGCCAGCCAAAACCCGGGCGCAGGCGTAACCCGCGTCCATTGCGCGCACCTGCAGGACTCACTTACTTACCATACACAGCGAAGTATCGCAATGATTTGCAACCAAAGGGAGTGGAAAACGAGGGCCATGCCCGCGCGGATGGTGCGCGCCAGCGAAGAAACGAGAAATGTCGGCGCGCCGACAATTCCAAATTGGTCACCACGCACGTGGACTGCGACAGCTTGCTCCGTCTATGTGAAGCGAAGGCCGAAGCCCAATTGATCGATCGGAAGGTGGTGCAGGCCATCGCAAAAGAGGCGGCGACCCGCCACACCCGAAAACTTGAACCAACGAGATTCTCAAGATCGACTCGCCAAGTGCTGCAAAAACAGCGAGTTGAGGGCACCTTCAGATTCTGTTAACCAGCATCCCAGCGAGACAGTATTATAGGACGCACACTTCCCTCCCCTGCCCAGAAAGGCTCCGGACTCTTACCCTGTGCGACGCGTTACCCCGCATTTTGAATTGAGATTTCGCGTCTTCCGCAGTACCTTGCTTCGCAACGGCTCAGTTTCATTTCTCAGGAGAGTCCCATGCTGATCTCCAGGCGGCTGTTTGGTTTTTTGGTTTTGCTGCTCGCGTGTGCGAAGGCGACTTGCGCGCAGACGATCTATTGCCCATCCGACGACGGCAGACTGCACCATTGCGACGCGGACACGCGCGGCGGCGTGCAATTGGCGAACCAGCGCAGCGGTTCGCCGTGCACCCAGGGATACTCGTGGGGCTACGACGCGCGAGGTATCTGGGTTGATCATGGCTGCCGCGCCGACTTCGCTCTCGGAGCTGTCCCTCCCCCGGACGAAGGCGATCGAGTGATTAGCTGCTCCTCGGACGATGGCGGACGGAACTTTTGCCCGTTCGACACGCGGCATGGCGTGCGGCTGGTGAATCAGCGCAGCGGGTCACCCTGCAAGCAGGGCTACTCGTGGGATTTCGACAATCGGGGCATCTGGGTGGACCATGGGTGCCGCGGCGAGTTTTCAATTGACCGGGAGGAAGTTGAGCGCGAAGAAGAAATTGAGGGGTTTGTGTCCAGCGAGACGATCACCTGCTCCTCCGACGATGGCCGACGGAAGCTGTGTGAGGTGGACACGAGAAAGGCCCGGGTGATCGTGGTGAAACAGCGGAGCGGGTCGCCCTGCGAGATCGGCTCAAGCTGGGGAACGGAAGAGCGTGGGATTTGGGTGGACCGCGGCTGCCGGGCGGATTTCTTGGTGGAAAGACGCGGGCCTGACGTCCGTCACGAGAATTGCATCAGCACAGCCGGCATGGAGCAAGCGGACGAATTGTCGAACAGGTGCTTGAATGTGGCTCCCGGGAAGTGGGATCGGGAATACTGCGATCCACAAAATACGTGCAAGATGATCATCGATGAAATCCGGAAAGGGTGCCGACTGCTGGGAAGTCGCGGGCCGGGCTTTTGCGACGAATATAAGTGAACAACTCCACCCGATTGCGGCAGGTGGGCACGCGGGTTCCAAATCGCCACGCGCATATGGAGAGCAGACTCGGGTACACTGGCTGCTTTCCTTCCCCCAGAGGAGGGCGAAGCTGAAACGCCACGGACCCGATGATTCCGCTGAAAGACATCAACCCGACGCGCACCACGCCGTTCGTCAACATCGCGCTGATCGCAGCGAACGTGCTGGTCTTCATGTACCAGTTGAGCTTGCCGGCGCGGGCCGAGCATGCGTTTGTGATGGCCAACGCCACTATTCCTTCGCATGTCGCGCAATTCCTGGCCGGACATGCGGGGTTTCAGCCGACGTTCGAGCCGCTCTTCACCAGCATGTTTCTGCACGGCGGGCTGATGCACCTGCTGGGAAACATGCTGTTCCTGTGGATCTTCGGGGACAACGTCGAGGATTACTTCGGGCATCTGGGGTATCTGCTCTTCTACGTTGTGTGCGGGATTGGCTCCGGGTTGGTGCACGTGCTCTTCAATCTGGGTTCGCCGTATCCGGCGATTGGGGCCAGCGGCGCGATCAGCGGGGTGATGGGCGCATACATACTTCTCTTCCCCCGGCACCAGATCCTGACGTTCTTCTTTATCTTTCTGATTCCCGTGCCGGCGTTCCTGATCTTGGGGTATTGGTTTGTGCTGCAGTTCTTGGAGGGAGTCGGGACGGTGGGCGGGCGCGCATCTGGTGGAGTGGCGTGGTGGGCGCACATCGGGGGATTCCTGATCGGGATGGGGATCACGGCGCTGGTGCGGAGGAAGTAGGCAGTTTTAAGTAATCAGTTTTCAGTTCTAAGTAAAACAGGAACTCAAGACCCTGAGCGGGCAGGAACCTGGGCCGGGATACGCTGGACAGCGAAAGGCGCTGGGACAATTTGGAGTGCGGAAGCTTGCTCTCGCTTTATTGCGTGCCACGATCCCTCCATCCCGGCGAAGCGCACGGGACGCAAACGGCGCGCTCCGCGGCCCGACGCGCCGGACTACGGCGCGAAAGAGAAAGTCGGGCCCCGCGTCGCGGGATCGGGATGACCACTTTTTCGATTGCACGGAGGGTAGGAAAAACGCCATTCGGGAGAATGGCGTTCCCGGGAGGCGGGGAGAAACCCAAGACCCAGGTACAAAACCGGTACCTGGGGCACCCAACTGCTTCCTGATATCTCATCGCTGATATCTGATATCCACTCCGTGCTTCAAGTAATTCATGAATGCCTGGCGGCGTAGTGGCACAGATAATCCGCGACTTCGAGTGTTGATTTAGAGCCGCCGAGGTCGGGAGTGGTGACGTTTTCGTGGAGGGCGGACTTCACGGATTGCTTTAATACTGCGGATTCTTCGTGCCAGCCCAAAAATTCGAGCAACATGCCAGAGGCGAGGACCGCGCCGAAGGGATTGGCAATACCCTTCCCGGCGATGTTGGGGGCGGAGCCGTGGACAGGCTCGAAGAGCGAGGTGCGGCCAGGATGGATGTTGGCGGAAGGAGCGAGGCCAAGTCCACCGGCGAGTTGCGCGGCGAGGTCGCTGATGATGTCGCCAAAAAGATTGCAGGTGACGATGACGTCGAACTGGCTAGGATCGCGAACGAGTTCCATGGCCAGGGTATCAATGTAGAGATGGCGGGAATCGATTTCGGGGTATTCGGCGCGGACGGATTGGAAGACGCGCTGCCAGAGGTCGTGGGCAAAGGTCATGGCGTTGGACTTGTCGGACATGCAGACGCGCAGGGGCTTATGGGAACTGCCGGACGCCGGCTGGAAGCCCTGCGAAGCTCTGGGCAGGCCGGCGCTACTGCGGGAGTGAGAACGAGCGAAATCGAAGGCGTGGCGGATGATGCGCTCGACGCCTTTGCGAGAGTTGACATCCTCCTGGACGGCGATCTCGTCGGGGGTGCCCTTCTTGAAGAAGCCGCCCACGCCGACGTAGAGACCTTCGGTGTTCTCGCGGAAGACCATGAGGTTAATGTCGGCGGGGGTGCGATCGCGGAGCGGGGTGAGGCGCGGGTGGAGGAGTTCGGTGGGGCGGGCGTTGACATAGAGGTCCAGCTTGAAACGCAGGCCGAGGAGGATGTCGGCGGCATGCTGGTTGGAAGGCAGGCGGGGATCGCCGAGGGCGCCAAAGAGGATGGCGTCAAATTCGTCGCGAAGGAGTTCGACCGCGCCTTCGGGGAGAGAGACATTTTCGCGAAGATATTTGTCGGCGCCCCAGTCGAACTCGACGAATTCGATGGGCCGGTTGCGTTTGGCGGTGGCGGCGCGGATGACCTGAACGGCCACGGGGGTCACTTCCCTGCCGATGCCGTCGCCAGGAATAACGGCGACGCGGGCTTTGGGACCGCCGTCGCGGAGAGGGATGTTGGGCATGGTGGGTCTCGTCGGAAAGAGTTTAAGGTTGAAAGTTAAAAGTTGAAAGCGGGAAGAATGAGGATATTAGCGATCAGGAAACGAAGAGAGGAAGGACGGTAACACAGAGTTCACAGAGGGAAGAACACAGAGATCACAGAGAAGAGGGAGGAGCAAAAGGTGGCGGATGGTAGAGGTTTAAGAGTGGAAGAGTGAAAGAGTCCAGAGCGTATTGCAAATACCAGCTAAGTTGATTCTATTGGTCCAAATCTGAGTTGTGCAACAGCTTCTAAGAGTTCAGAACCCTTGTCAGGTCCGGTTTGGCGCCAGTGGGATGGCTTGACTGGGTACCCGGCGAAGCGAGATTCGCGTTGCAGGCGAGCAAGCCGGGTGTATATTCAAATCAACCAAAGACGGCAAACCGAGAATTCCAGTGGAGACTTAGGGTCCGGCCATCCGAGAGGGAATATGTGGAGAGGAATTGATGGCCACACCTCCAAGAGCACCCGAGCAAGCAAACAAAGTGGTGGTCGCGTTCGTAGACGGGCGCCGACTCAAGGGCTACGTCTATGACTTCTCCGCACTGAAAGACTGCTTCAACGTGCTCCCAGCAGATAAACCGCTCCAGGAACATGGAGTCAAGGTGCTGATGCAGGACTTGAAGGCCGTTTTTTTCGTGAAGGACTTCATGGGCAACGCCGCGTACCATGACCAAGCAATTATTGACGAGCACATCCACGGCCGGAAGATCGAAGTGAGCTTCCGGGATGGTGAAAAGATCCTAGGGAAAACAGAGGGATACAATCCACAGAAGCTGGGTTTTTTCATGGTTCCAGGAGACCCGGCATCGAACAACATCCGCATCTTTGTCGTCAACAAAAATGCACAACAAGTGCGGTTTGTGTGAATCAGGATTGCACCCGCCTGGCCGCAGATCGATTAAGTTGTGCCGAAGCGCGTGGGCAACGCCGCAAGGGAAACGCAATAGCCAAACAGTAAGGAGAAGAGAGGTTGGGGCGTAGGATCGCAAGAGCTGGATGATGTGCAATTTGACAGAAGCGCCATAACCAGGCTATATTTTTCGCGCCGGTTGCTTTTTTCGAAGATCAAGGAATTGGGCGAAATCAGATAGCAGCTATGCCCAAAGCTGGCGCCAAGAAGAGCAAGACAACTCCCCCCAAGGAGATCGCTTTCGATTTGCGTGCTTTCCTCGAGACGGCCGGCGTGGCGCGACAGATCGTAAAGTTTCGGAAATCAGAGAAGATTTACTCGCAAGGCGATCCCGCCGAGAGCGTGGAATATATTCAAAAAGGCGGAGTACGGCTGTCGGTGACCAGCGAGGGCGGGAAAGAGGCGGTCGTGGCGGTTCTGGGACCCGGCGATTTTTTTGGCGAGGGATGCCTGGCGGGGCAGGGCGTGTGCATGGGAACGGCTACCGCGATCGTAGCCACGAGCCTGCTGCGCATTGAAAAAAACGAGATGATGCGCGTGCTGCGCACGGAACATGCGCTCTCCGACCGCTTCCTCACGCATATGTTAAGCCGAAACATCCGCATCGAAGAGGATTTGGTCGACCAACTTTTCAACTCCAGCGAGAAACGCCTGGCGCGGGCGCTGTTGCTGCTGGCGCGCTACGGCAAGGACGACCAGCCGCACGGAATGTTGCCGAAAGTGTCGCAGGAGATGCTGGCAGGGATGATCGGCGCGACGCGCTCGCGGGTCAATTTTTTCATGAATAAGTTCCGGCGGCTGGGGTTCATCAAGTACAACGGTGGGCTGCAGATCAACACTTCCCTGTTGAGCGTGGTGCTGCACGACTAGTGCCGTTCCAACTAAATGGACCAAACGCGCGAGCGGCTGACTCCCACGTAGAGACCTTCACGCAACTTGCCGGCAAATTCCCGAAACAAGTTGGAACGGTACTAGAGTAGTTCACAGTTCACAGTTTACAGTTTAGAGTTTTCAGTTTGCAGTTCTCAGTTCTCGGAAAAAAGCAAACCCAAGAGAGAAGAGAAGAGAAGAAGTTACGTGGCGTTCGATCGTAAGAGCCCACTCTTCGCACAATTCGCGAAGGATGGGGCACCCTCAAGTACGTCGTTGGGCAGCGTAACGGAAAGAATCCAAGAGCACAGTGAGGCTGGAGTTCAGTCTTGGGCTGCATCCCTTCCCCGGATGGCGTGCAGAGCATTACTACCATGGCGAAAGTTGGGGGGCGCCTCCGCGGAGGAGGAAAAAGAGGCGGCCGCGGCACGGAGGGCGCGAGGCTTTTGAGATTTCATGGCATAGAGAGCGCGGTCCGCGGCGTAGAGAAGCGTTCCGATGCTATCCGCCTCGCGAGGATAGGTGGCAATGCCCACACTGACGGAAAGAGCCGGCGCTTCGGCTTCCTTCGCGAGGAGTTCGCAAATCCGTCGAGTAACCAAGGAGGCCGAGGCGACGCCTGTCTCCGGCAGGACGATGGCAAACTCGTCGCCGCCGTGGCGAGCCGCCGTGTCCGTGGCGCGGCAGCAGTCCTTGAGGATCTGCGCGAGCCTGCAGAGAGCGCGGTTACCGGCGAGATGACCAAGGTTGTCATTGATGTCTTTCAAGCCATCAAGGTCCAGGAGCAGAAGAGCGAATTCCCGACCGGTGCGCTGAGAGCGGCAAATTTCCGACTGCAGCACATCGAAGAGACGGCGGTGATTGGCCAAGCCGGTGAGGGAATCACTGAAGGCCTGATGGCGGAGCTGCTCCTCGAGGTAGCGCTGCTCGGTGATGTCGACAACGATGATTTCACAGCCGTTAAAATTGCCATGCTCGTCAAAAGCATCGCGGCCGCTGAGCCTGGCTTTGAGGATGGTGCCGTCTTTCCTTGTCCACTCGCGTTCGACCGGCTGGACGGGCACCGACTCCTGAAAGAGTCCGGCCAATGCGCGTCCATGACCAAGGCCGAGAACGATGCGCGAGGCGCGGTTTGCCGCAAGCAGTTCCTCTTTGGAATCGTAACCCAGCATGGTCACGAGAGTCCGATTCACCTCGAGAAAGTTCCCCTCCGCATCGCAGCGGCAAATCCCGTAGGAGGGATTGTCCACCAGGGCGCGATAGACCGATCGCGAGTGCCGCAAAGCCTTTTCCGCCTCTTCGAGCTCGGAGCGTAATCTTTTTCCCTTGAGAGCGCGGCGAACGGCCATGGGCAATTGGGCAATATGCTGCCGCTCGACGCACTCGAAAGGACCATGAGCGGCCAGTTCCGCAACGGAGCCGTTGGCCGAACCCGTGGTCAAGAAGACCAGAGCGCTCTGCTCCACCGTTTGAAGAAAGAGTTGGAGGGCCTGGGATCCCTTGATGCTGGGATTGGGGTACTCGACCACGATGACATCGTGGGATGGCGCGCCGCGGTGCCTCGCGCAGTGCGCCAGGCCTGAAACAGAATCGGAGGTGACAATGAACTGCCCTTTCTTAAGTTCTTGCAGGCAGGAATCAATCGCGGTGGAATCGCGATGAACGAAAAGAACGCGGAGGGGACGGCATCTGTGGAAAGAGTTGTTCTCCGGGCGCACTGTCTCCAGATAAGACTCGGACCCGCTGTTGGTTTGGTCTGACATGGATGCCTCATCCAGGGTCGGCGGGCCGGACAAGGGACGGAGAGAGGAGAGTCCGGGAGCGCAGACCCTTATCGAAAATCGTACGAAAGAGGTGAGACGGTGTCTGTCTCGTTTTATACAGTCCGCTTAGCGGTAACTAGCGAAAGGAGTAGAGTATCGCATGGAGAACGAGTGGTGAATGTTGGCTAAGTGTCTATGAATGAGTCGGCTAGGGAAAAGTGTGCAAAATTAGACAGACAACAAGGCTTTCTTGTAGAGAAAACAACATTGTGATGATGTCACACCATGTTGTTCGTATGAACATTTCCGCGTGACTTGTACAGGCGGCGGTTCTTGCGGTGGTTGCCGAGCGCGAAACTTCTTAAGGATGCAAAAATGATGACGACGAATCGAGGAGTGGCGGGAGGAGAAATAATGGCTTGTCGGCGGGGCTGCACTTGCAAAAGCCGCGGCCGTTCAGAGCTCCCCTCGAAGATCGGGGCGGGCGTGGTAAACAGGTCGCCCTTCGAATGAACTCAGGGCAAGCCGCACTCCAAGATGCTCGGCCCCGCCTAGCGGCCGCGGGCGGCTTCAATGTAGTAGACGCCGGCGAGGGCGAAGAGACCGCCGAGGAGTTCCAGCCAGGAGCCGCGCTCGCCGAGGAAAAGGATGCCGAGGGCGGTGGCGGCGACGGGCAAGAGATAGGTGAAGGAGGCGAGTTGCGAGGCTTCGAGGTAGCGGAGAACCCAGAAGTAGAGGACGTAGGCGATGGCGGAACTGAACAGGGCCATGTAGACCATGCAGGCCCAGACGGGCCAGGGGAAGGCGCGCCAATGGGCGAAGGAGCCGAGGAGAATGGCGCGATGGATGGCGATGGGGAGAATGATGAGCGCGCCGAAGACGCAGTTGAAAGTGGTCATGGTGAGGGAGTCGTAGAGGCTGGCGACGCGTTTGCCGAGGACGACGTAAGTGGCAAAGCCGAGGGAACCGGAGAGGGTAATCAGATCGCCGAGAAGCGTGGGCGAATGGCGGCTGATGCCCGCGCCCGCAGCCATGAGCGCGACGCCCGCGACGGCGACGCCCATGCCCAGGACTTTGCGGAGCGTGGCGTTTTCGAGACGGAAGAGCACGGCGAGGACAAGGGTGTAAACGGGCGACAGTGAGCCGATGATCGCGGAATGGATCACCGAGGTGTAGCGCAGACCGACGGTGAAGCCGAACTGGTTCATGGTGACGCCGAAGAAACCGAGATAGAAAAAGATCCAGAGATCGTGGCGGGACCAGCCGGTACGGCGGGCGCGGGCGGCTTCGGCAAAGGCGGGGAGGTGCAGGCAGATGAAGTAGATGAGGACCATGAAGATGCCGGCGAGGACGAGGCGGAACGAGGCGAAGGTGAGCGGGTCCATGTTGCGGAGAGCGATTTTGCCGGCGAGAAAGTTGAAGGCCCAGATGGCGATGAGAAAAGCGATGGTGGCCGTGAGTACACGGCGGCTGGGGGGCTGGCCAGTGCTGGCGTCAACGCGCACGAGTGAATCCCTGGGGAACGGGGTGGAAACATTATACGTGGGAAGGAATGGCGAATTCGAAGAGAAAAGATTATGCAGGGATTACGGGCGAGTGGAGCAAGAATTAGAAAAGCGAAGCGGGACGGTAACACAGAGTTCACAGAGGTCGGAACACAGAGAGCACAGAGAAGAGAAACCCAAGAGCACAGTCCCTTCGAAACTCAGGGTAAACAGGAGTGACTGTGCCACAGAGAGGAGAGGAACCCAAGACCCAGGCACACACTCCGTGGCTGGGGCACCCGGCGTTGCGCGGTGTAATCGAAGAAGCCCAAGAGCACAGTCAGGAGTGACTGTGCCACAGGTGGCACGCGCTGGCGGTTGAGGATTAGGATTCGGGAGGGGCGGCGAGGTTTTTGAGGCGGTGGACTTCCCTTTCGGTGAGGGGGCGGAATTTGCCGGGGGGAACGTCGAGGGTGAGCGGGCCGAGCTGGGTGCGCTTGATTTTTTCGACGAGGAAGCCGATTTGTTGGAACATGCGGCGGATTTGGCGATTGCGGCCTTCGATGAGGACAACTTCGTACCACGGGTTGGGGGCGTCTTCGACCAGACGGATTTTGGCGGGAGAGGTCTTGAAGCGGCGGCCATCGTCGAGGGCGATGGTGATGCCGGAGCGGAGGCGCTGGAGGGATTTTTCGCCGGGCTTGCCGCTGATTTTGACCAGGTACGTCTTCGGGATGTGAGAACCGGCTTTGGTGAGTTTTTGGGCGAGGGCACCATCGTTGCTAAGGAGAAGGAGGCCTTCGCTGGCGTAGTCCAAACGGCCGACGGGATAGACGCGCTCGGGGAGTTCACCGAGGAGTTGCATGACGGTGGGGCGGCCTTCGGGATCGCTGACCGTGGTGACGTAGCCTTTCGGTTTGTTCAATAGAAAATAGACGAAACGCTGCGGGCAGTGGAGGGGTTTGCCGTCGACGCAGATGGTGTCGGTTTGCGGGTCGGCTTTGGTTCCCTGCTCGGTGACGACTTGGCCGTTGAGGGTGACGCGGCCGGCGGCGATGATCTCTTCGGCTTTGCGGCGGGAGGCGATGCCGGCGGCGGCGAGGATTTTTTGTAGGCGGGCGGGCATGGGGATGGAGGTGCTGAGATTGTGGTAATGCAGAAAGGATATCAGATATCAGCGAACAGAGATCAGAGGCGAAGAGAAGAGGGACGGTAACACAGAGGTCACAGAGATATGAACACAGAGAGCACAGAGAAGATAAAAACGGTGAAAGCGTACAAAAGTAAAAGAGTAGAAGAGGGGAAGAGTGAAAGAAAAGAGAGGCAGAGGCGTTAGGTCGTAAGAGCCCACCCTTACAAACCAAGGGTGGGGCACCCTCAAGTACATCGGGGCGATGCCGTTCGACGGAAAACTACAGAGAAAAGCGGCGGAGGGATCCCTCCACTGCGCGGCCCGACGCGCCAAAATGCGGCGCGGAAGAAAAAAGCGGGTCCCGCCCTGCGGGATCGGGATGACAAAACGAGAAAACGCAAACCCAAGAGAAAAACCGAAGGGCTCCTAATACGGAGAACCCAGGAGCACAGTCAGGAGTGACTGTGCCACAACCGGGGTGAAGGATCAGCGGGGAGATTTGGGTTTTGGGGGGCGCGTGGGGTGGCGATGGGATTTGGGGGGCGGAGTGAAATCGTGGAGGACTTTGTTGCGGGGGGCGGGATGGCGGAGGCGATCGGCTTGGCGGGTGTCGAGGAGGCGGTAGCGGCCTTGGGGGATGCCTTCGAGGGTGAGATGGCCGAGGGCAATGCGTTTCACTTTTTCGACGGGATGCAATTCCTTAAAGAGGGTGCGGCGGAGAATGTCGAGTTTGGCGCCGGTGGTGTGGACTTCGTACCAGAAATTGGCGGCGCGCCCGCGAGTGGAATCGGGCTGGCGGACGGTGCGGAGGCGCGTGCCAGTGTCCTTGCCGAGACGATCGAGTTCTTCGAGGGTGAGGCGGCCCTTGATCTTGATGTGATAGACCTGCGGGAGTTGGGACCAGGATTTGAGCATGGCGGAGGTGAGATCGCCATCGTTGGTGAGAAAGACGAGGCCGGAGTCGGCGTAGTCGAGGGAGCCGACAGGATAAACGCGCTTGGGAAAACCGCGGAGGAAATTGCGAAGTGTGCGTCGGCCCTCGGGATCGGCGAGAGAGGAGACGACTTCGGGAGGTTTGTGGAGGACGAGGTAGACGTGATCCTCTTCGGCTTCGATGAGGCGGCCGGCGGCTTCGACCTTGTCCTTGGAGGGATCGGCCTTGGTGCCGAGTTCGGTGACGACTTGGCCGTTGACGCGAACTTGACCGGAAAGGATGAGCTGTTCGGCGTGGCGGCGAGAGGCGATGCCGGCGTGGGCGATGATTTTTTGGAGGCGGTCGAGCATGGGGAACTCAAGTTTTCAGTTGTAAGTTTTCAGTTTTCAGTAAAGCAAAAACTAGACCTCTTTGCGGGAGCCGCGAGTTCCGAACTTAGTACTTCATACTTACAACTGAGAACTTACGAAAGATATCAGCGACCGGGAAACGGCTCCTTTGGGCGGCTAGTGCTGGAGACATTCTACATCGAGATGGGGTGGGGTGGTGGGAAGAGGGGAAAGAAAAGGCTTACCACAGAGATCGCAGAGGAGCCGCAGAGTTCACAGTGAAGAGAAAAGCAAGAATAAGGACGCTAAAGACGCCATTCGGGAGAATGGCGTTCCCGGCGAAGCGAAGAGGGACGATAACACAGAGGTCACAGAGGGAACAACACAGAGGACACAGAGAAGAAAAGATCGAGAAGAGGGAAAGAGAAGACAGTTTGTGGCGTTTGATCGTCAGAGCCCACCCTTCCCGCCGGAGGCGGGCGAAGGATGGGCACCCTCAAGTTTAGTAGGACAGAGACGTAACAAGGAAAACCCAAGAGCACAGTCAGGAGTGACTGTTCCATACGAGGGAAAAGCAGATCCCTCGCGTTGCTCGGGATGACAAATTGGGAGGGGTTATCTGGCGATGAGATTATCGCGTGGCGAGATTATTTGATGGCGGAGTTAGGAAAACCCAGGAGGCTACAAACCCAAGAACCGACCTGAAGGTCGGCCACTACATTGCGCGGGATGATTTGGAGGCGGAGACCGATTGGGCGGAGGGGGGCTGAGGATCTTCGTTGAGCGGGCCGGAGGGCGTGCCTTGGTTGGCGGCGGTGACTTCTTTTTCGCGGAGGGCTTCAGAAGAGGCGTGATCCGTGACTAGTGACCCGTGACTCGTGGAAGAGGAACCCAAGAGCCCAGGTGCAACTTCGGCACCTGGGGCACCCGGGGATTCTTCGGGGACGGGAAAATTTTCCGGCGAGTCGGCGGGGGCGGCGGCGAGGAGGGATTCGTCGGTGGCGGGAGCCACGCCTTCATCGGTGCCCAGAGCTTCGCGAGCCAGAGCTTCAAATTCCTTGAGGCTGGGGAGTTCGTCGAGATCGCTTAGCCCGAAGCGCATTAGGAATTCCTTGGAGGATTTGTAGAGGATGGGGCGGCCCATGACTTCCTTGCGGCCTGCGGTGGTGATGAGTTTTTTGTCGAGGAGGGTGGAAATGACGCCGGAGGCGTTGACGCCGCGAATGTCGGAAATTTCGGGGGCGGTGACGGGCTGCTTGTAGGCGATGACGGCAAGGGTTTCGAGAGCAGGCATGGAGAGGCGCAGCGGCGGGCGGAGGGATTTGATGAAACGGCGGACGACATCGTGGTGCTGGGCCTTGGTGTAGAACTTGTAGCCACCGGCAACGGCGCGGACTTCGATGCCGCGTTCGTCGGAGGCGTAGGCGGCGACGAGTTCGTCGAGGGCGGATTGCACGACGAGCTTTTCTTCGCCGAGCGCGGCGGCGAGCTGGTCGAGGGTGGCGGGCTCGTCGGCGGCGTAGATGATGGCTTCGAGAGCGGCTTTGCGATCTTCGTGGGTCATGGATAGTTCACAGTTTACAGTTAAGAGTTCACAGTTCCAAGCGCCGCGAGAGAGGATATCAGATATCAGCGATCAGAGATCAGGAGGCGAAGAGAAGAGGGACGGTAACACAGAGGCCACAGAGATACGAACACAGAGAGCACGGAGAAGATAAAAACGGTGAAAGAGTGACACAGAGCAAGGTTTGTGGCATTCGATCGTAAGAGCCCACCCTTCCCGCCGGAGGCTGGCGAAGGATGGGGCACTCTCAAGTACTTCGTTGGGCGACGCAACGGGGCAAACCCAAGAGCACAGTCAGGATGGGTGATTGTGCCGTAGAGTGCGCAGAGGGGGAAAAGGAACCCAAGACCCAGGCACACTCCGTGCCTGGGGCACCCAGCCGATCTCCCAATTGGCGGGATACGGGATGGTTAAAGCGCCATTCAGGAGAATGGCGCTCCCGGGGAACCCCGGGGAACCCAAGACCCGGGCACACACTCCGCGCCCGGGGCACCCGGCCGATCGTCCCATCTGCGGAGGAACCACGTCAAAAACGCCATTCGGGAGAATGGCGTTCCCGAGAAACCTAAGAGCCAGGTGCGAAACCGGCACCTGAGCCACCCGCGATCTTGCCTCGGTCCCTCCACTGCGGCCCGCACACGGCGCGGGCCTCCGGTCGGGATGACAATTTGTGAGGGGGAGCAGGTGCCTGATCGCTGATATCTGGTCGCTGATTACTGATACTCCGCGTCGATGCGGAGGGTGCCGGAATCGTCGAAGGCGGCGTCGAAGGATTTGGATTTTTTCACGAGGATGTCGGCAAATTGTTTTTCCTGGATCAGGGCGACGGCCTGGAGCTTGACCATTTCCAGGAGGGCAAGGAAGGCGACGATCATGGCGTGGCGGGAGGGGCAGGCGTCGAAGAATTCGACGAGGCTGATGGCGTCGGTGTCGCTCGAGAGGATGCGGCTGCGGAGCTGCGCGATCATCTGGGCGACGGTGAATTCCTCGTGCTGGAGATCGATGCGGGCGATTTCTTTTTTGCGTTCGAGGACTTGCTGGAAGACGCGGACCAAATCGACGAGGGAGACAACGAGTTCGCCTTCGGTGCCTTCGTCGTGGTAAAGGGATTTGTCCGGCTTGGACCAGACGTTTTCCTCGATTTGCTGTTTTTGGTAGAGAAGCTGGGCGGCGTTCTTGAATTTTTCGTGTTCGATGAGGCGCTGGACCAACTCTTCGCGGGGGTCGGTGGCTTGCTCTTCTTCGGTGGCGAAGGGATCGGGTGGGAGAAGCATTTTGGATTTGATGTAGATGAGCGTGGCGGCCATGTAGATGAATTCGGCGGAGACATCGATGTTCTGGACTTCGAGCTGGTGGAGGTAATCGAGATATTGGCCGGTGATTTTGGAGATTTGGATGTCGTGGATGTTCATTTCCTGCTTTTTGATGAGATCGAGCAGAAGGTCGAGAGGGCCTTCGTAGATGGGGATGTGGATGCGATAGGGGGTGGACGCTTTGGAGTTGTCAGTCATCTGTTATCAGTTGTCAGTTTCGGAGAAGAGCGATCAGCGATCAGGAACCGATTATACATGGAAGCGGGAACGGGGCGGGCTCTGCGACCGGATCGGACCACGAAAAGAAAAAGGCTTAACACAGAGGTAGCAGAGGGGCCGCAGAGGGAACGGAAAGTCGGTGGAAATGGTGGAACACGAAAAAAGAGAAAGGCTTACACAGAGTTCGCAGAGAAGAAAAAGGCTTAACACAGAGGTAGCAGAGGGGCCGCAGAGTCAACGGAGAGTCGGTGGAAATGGTGGAACACGAAAAAAGAGAAAGGCTTACACAGAGTTCACAGAGGACACAGAGTTCACAGAGAAGAAAGGGTGCGGCAGTTGGTGGCGGGAGGGATGTTGCTGCGACCTTGCCACGATCCCTCCACTGCGCGAGCCGGCGTGCAAAAACCGCGCGAAAGAAAAAACCGGTTCGCTCCGGTCGGGATGACAAATGCAGCTTACAGTTGACAGTCAAAGAGGAAAACCCAAGAGCCGGCAAGATGCCGGCGCTACCGGGAGGCGAGTCCCTGGCGCTCGGATTGCCAGCCGAGGATGGACTCGCGGACAGAACAGTTCGCAGTCATCAGTTGACAGTTTTCAGTTGCGGGGAGGTGGGAAGCCCAGTTGGCGTTCTTTGTCAGACCAATGAAAGACGGCTTGCCTGACGCGATCCATTGTCTTGGCGGCTTCGCGGCGTGCCTGGGCCGAACCATCATGCAGGATTTCGAGGACGCGTTTGGGGTGCTGCTCGTAATCGAGGCGGCGGGCGCGGATGGGTTCGATCCACTTGATCAGGTTGTCGGCCATGGCGGCTTTGCATTCGATGCAGCCGATTCCGGCGGTGCGGCAGCCGCTGCGGACCCAGTCGAGGCGACCGGGATCGCGCTCGGGAGTGGAGAAGAGTTTGTGCCAGTCGTAGACGGGGCAGACGTCCGGATTGCCAGGGTCGGTGCGGCGCTTGCGGGCCGGGTCGGTGACCATGACTTTGGTCTTGGAGCGGATGTCGGCGTCGGATTCGGAGAGGGTGATGGCGTTGCCGTACGACTTGGACATTTTGCGGCCATCGAGGCCGGGGACGCGGGGCGTGGGGGTGAGGAGGACGTCGGGTTCGGTCAAGACACTCACCTGCCTTATGAATGGATTGCATTTAGGGTTTTGTTCAAAGAAATTCTTAACCCCTATCTCGGCTGCGTAACGACGAATCGAAGCGGTCATCCCCGCCACATCCTCCGCAGTGGGCGCGCTCGTCCACCTGAATGGACCAGGGTAGATCATCTGGCTCGTGATCGTTGTCGAAAGCATTGTTTTCAACGAATCAGCAGCCTCAAGATTTTCAGGTGCGAGAAGTTTGTCCTTGTCCACTTCCAATCCATAAAATGCGTTGAAGCGGCGGACGAGTTCGCGGGACATTTCCACGTGAGCGACTTGGTCTTCGCCTACGGGGACGAAGAGAGGCTTGCCGGGATCGGAATAGATGACGATGTCGGCGGCTTGCAGGGTGGGGTAGCCGAGGAAGCCATAGGTGTGGAGATCTTTGTCCTTGATGTTGTCGAGGGCTTCCTTGTAGGTGGGGACGCGTTCGAGCCAGCCGAGCGGCGTGATCATGGAGAGGAGGAGATGGAGTTCGGCGTGTTCGGGGACTTGGGATTGCAGGAAGATGACGGATTTTTGCGGGTCGAGTCCGGCGGCTAGGAAATCAATGGCCACTTGCAAGGTGTTTTCGGCGATGGCGGAGGTGTCCGCGTAATCGCTGGTGAGGGCGTGCCAGTCGGCGACGAAGTAGAAGCAGTCGTAGGAGGGATCGTTTTGCAGGCGGACCCAGTTTTGCAGGGCGCCAAAATAGTTGCCGATTTGCAGGCGGCCGGTGGGGCGCATGCCGGAGAGAACGCGTTTGGATTTGGGAGATGTGGACAAGTGGTGGTCCTCGGTTGAGTGTTGGTGAATAGAAGAGGATATCAGATATCAGCGATCAGAGATCAGGAAGCAAAGAGAAGAGGGACGGTAACACAGAGGTCACAGAGACCGGAACACAGAGGCACAGAGAAGAATGAAGAGAAAGGCTTAACACAGAGGTAGCAGAGGGGCCGCAGAGTTAACGGAGAGTTGGTGGAGATGGTGAAACACGAAAAAAGAGAAAGGCTTACGCAGAGTTCACGGAGGACACAGAGGGCACAGAGAAGAATGAAGAGAAAGGCTTAACACAGAGGTAGCAGAGGGGCCGCAGAGTTAACGGAGAGTTGGTGGAGATGGTGAAACACGAAAAAAGAGAAAGGCTTACGCAGAGTTCACGGAGGACACAGAGGGCACAGAGAAGAATGAAGAGAAAGGCTTAACACAGAGGTAGCAGAGGGGCCGCAGAGTTAACGGAGAGTTGGTGGAGATGGTGAAACACGAAAAAAGAGAAAGGCTTACGCAGAGTTCACGGAGGGCGCAGAGTTCGCAGAGAAGAGAAAGGCGAGGGAGGATTCATGGCACAAAAAACGCGCGATGCAAAACCGTATCTCACTGCGCGGACTCCGCTCGGCATGACGCAGCGTGCAGACGGCGGCCTGGAGTTGAAGTCGTGCCACGATCCCTCCACTGCGCAACGGCAGAAGGCGCCGTTGCTCCGGTCGGGATGACAAGATGGAGAAAGGCCCGACGCGCCAGAAAGCGGCGCGAAGGAAAAGTCGGGCCGCTTCGGTCCCTTCGACTTCGCTCAGGGCAAGCGGGATGACAGTTGTGAGGTGGGCGGCGACGAAGTTGGTGCGCGGCGTGAAGTTGGCGGCCCGCCTCCCTCCTGCGGCGGGCAAGCAGAAGGCGGGCCCTACAAGGACGGGAGAGACCCAAGAGCGAAGAGAAGAGAGTTTACGGCGTTCGATCCTAAGAGCCCACCCTTATGAACCAAGGGTGGGGCACCCTCAAGTTCTGGGGTGCGGAGCGTAACGAGAGGAACCCAAGACCCAGGCACACACTCCGTGCCTGAGGCACCCGCCAGTTCCGCCCAGTCTCAACAGAGGGGTTCACCCGCAGCGGCTGTGCCACAGGCCGCGTTACTTAATACTTAGAACTAGTTGCTGATCGCGGGTTCCTGATCGCTGATATCTGATTACTGATATCCCCCGCTACGAGCGAAGAAGATCACGGGCGATAATCGTACGTAGGATCTCGCTTGTACCCTCATAAATTGAGATGACACGGGCGTCGCGGTACATGCGCTCGACTTCGGATTCGCGGGAGTAGCCCAGGCTGCCGTGGATTTGCACGGCTTTGTAGACGACACGATTGACCATTTCGCTGGCGTAGAGTTTGGCGGAGGAAGAGGCGTGACCCGTGAGTCGTGACTCGTGACTCGTGGAAGAGGACAGCAATTCCTCAGGGGCTGAAGCCCGAACCTTGCCAGTTTGATCTATGTCGGAGCTAAAGCTCCGACCCCCGGTGCCATCTGGGGAAGAGGCGGAGGAGGAGGGACCAGCGACCGGCGACCAGCGACCAGTGGAAGAAGACCCCAAGAGCCCAGGTGCAACTGCGGTACCTGGGGCACCCGGGGAGGAAGAAGGAAGAGAAGACCCACCCTTCGCAAAAGGTGCGAAGGGTAGGCCACCCAAAGAAAGGGCGGATTGCGTGCTGTGCCGGCTGGAAGCCCTTCGAGGCTCTGGGCAAGCCGGCGCTACAGGGGAGGAGCGATCTTTTTGGAAGGCGGCGTGGTAGAGGAGGGCGCGGGCGGCTTCGATTTCGGTGTGCATGTCCGCAAGCATGAATTGGATGGCTTGGAATTCGGAGATGGATTGGCCGAAGGCTTTGCGGGAACGCGCGAATTTGACGGATTCGTCGAGGGCGCCCTGGGCGAGGCCGACGGCTTGCGCGGCGATGCCGATGCGTCCGCCATCGAGAGCGGAGAGCGCGATTTTGAGGCCTTGGCCTTCTTCGCCGAGGCGATTCGCGGCGGGGACTTCGCAATCATTGAGAATAATCTCGACGGAGGGAGAGGAGCGCTGGCCCATTTTGTCTTCGTGGCGGCCGATGGTGAAGCCGGGGAAAGTGGGCTCGACGAGGAAGGCGGTAATTCCCTTCCCGGCTGCGGCAGGATCGGTTTTGGCGAAGATGATGTAGAGGCCGGCCTGGGAGCCGTTGGTGACCCAGGTTTTGGTGCCAGAAAGAAGATAGTGACTCGTGATTCGTGACTCGTGACTCGTGGAAGAGAAGAGAGATCCCTCGCCCGCGGCGGGCTCGGGATGACGGGTGGGTGAGGGGGCAGAGGATACCCCAGGAGCACAGTCAGGAGTGACTGTGCCACGAGCGCTCGCGGACTCGCTTGGCCGATCTAAAGATCGGCCACTACATGGGGTGGCGGTGGCTTGGATGGCGGCGGCGTCGGAGCCGGCGGCGGGTTCGGTCAGGCAGAAGGCGCCAAGGAATTCGCCGGCGGCGAGAGGTTTGAGGTAGCGGGATTTTTGGGCTTCGGTGGCGAAGGCGAGGAGGGGGAGTTGGACGGCAGAGTTGGTGACGGCCAGGGCAGTGGACATGGTGGCGTGGACGCGGGCTACTTCTTCGAGCATGAGGACGTAAGAGATCATGTCGAGGCCGGCGCCGCCGTAGGCTTCGGGGGTGAGCATACCGCAGCAGCCGAGGGCACCGAGTTTTTTGATGGCCTCGAGGGGAAAGTGATCGGTGCGCTCCCAGTCCTTGACGTGCGGGCGGACTTCGTTGCGCATGAAGTCGCGAACGGTGTCGCGGATGAGGAGTTGGTGATCGGAGAGGGAGAAGTCCATGGTTGCGCGAGGGTGAAGTTTAGCATGGTGGGCAGGGTTATCAGATATCAGAGATCAGATATCAGGAAGCGAGCGGAAGCTGAAAGTTAAAGGTTGAAAGTCGAAAGTCGGAAGCAACCCAAGAGTGAAGATGAAGAGGAGTGGTGGCGTTGGAGCCTCAGCGGGCGAACAGCGAGCGGCGATCAGCGATCGGGGGGCAAAAAAAGAGATTACACAGAGGGCGCAGAGGACACAGAGTTCGCAGAGAAGAGCTAAGAGAAGAGCAATTGTGGCGTTAGAGCGTCAGAGCCCACCCTCACAAAACGAGGGTGGGGCACCCTCAAGTACTTGCGATGGGCGGCGTGACGAGGATAACCCAAGTGCGCAGCACCCGGCATTTCAAGGAGTTTAATCAGAGTTTGAAGAGGTCGCGGAGGCGTTTGGTTTGTTGGCGGGAGACGGGGATTTCGGATTGCTTTTTGTCGTTCATTTTGATCATGAAGCTGGATTTGAACCAGGGAACGACTTCCTTGATGTGGTGAACATTCACCAGATAGGAGCGGTGGGGACGCCAGAAGGAGTCGGAATCGAGGGCGGCGTGGAGTTCTTCAAGGGTGCGGTATTGCGAGGAGCCTTCGACTTCGCGGGCGACGACGGAGATGAGGCCGCCTTCGATGGAGGCGAAGATGAGGTCGTTGGAGTCGACCAGGAGCATGCGCTGCTGGGACTTGATGAGGATTTTGGAGGGCGGAGCGGAGGCGGGCTTGGGGGCAGCGAGCTGGGCGACGAGTTTTTCGAGGCGCTCGGCGGGGCTGGTTTGGGCTTCGATTTCCTTTTTGGCTTTTTGAACAGCCTTGGCGATGCGGGCTTTGTCGAAGGGCTTGAGCACGTAATCGACGGCGTTGACGTCGAAGGCTTGCACGGCGTACTGATCGTAGGCCGTGGCGAAAACGACGTGAGGGACTTTGAGCTTGCGCTCGACCAGCTTTTTGAGGACGCCGAAGCCGTCGAGGCCGGGCATCTGGACATCGAGGAAGAGGAGATCGGGGGAATGCTCTTTGATGAGATTGATGGCTTCAAGACCGTTTTTGCCCTGGGCCTGGAGATGGATTTCGGGGAAGGATTTCAGGAGGAAGGCCAGCTCTTCGCGAGCGGGCTTTTCATCGTCGACGATGATGGTGTTGATGGGCATGAGGGTGAACAGTTTGAGTATAGAAGGAGGGCGGCAGGAATGGCAATTGAGGGACGCGGCGAACAGCGACCAAGAGGCGAAGAAGAAGAAGGACTGTAACACAGAGGTCACAGAGGGAAGAACACAGAGTGCACAGAGGTAAGAGGAAGAAAGAAGGAGCAAAGATAACGCAGAGGCGCAGAAAACGCTGAGATTCGCTGAGAAAGAGGAAGAGAGGAGTGGGGTTTCGGGTATGATGCGGAGGGTCGTGCTGGAGAAAAGTTAGGAGAGCGGAATGGCTAAGGGGAAGGCGAAGATATTGAAGAGTACGGTGGTGTATGAGGGGCCGGTGTTTGGGGTGAGGAGGGATGAGGTGCTGGAACCGGGAGGAGTGCGAGCTACGCGGGAGGTGGTCACGCACTCGGGGTCGGTAGTGGTACTACCGGTGCTGGACGACGGGAAGGTAGTGTTGATCCGGCAATACCGGCACGCGGCGCGGCAGTATCTATGGGAACTGGTGGCGGGTCGGATCGATGCGGGAGAGACGCCGAAGCGGGCGGCGGCGCGGGAGCTGCTGGAGGAGACGGGCTACCGGGCGAAGCGGTTTTCGGTGTTTCTGGACGTGTTTCCCACACCCGGATTTGTGGAAGAGCGCATGTTTATCCTGCTGGCGGAAGGACTGAAGGCGGGGGAAGCGCAACCGGAGGAGGACGAGAAGATTGAGGCGCGGGCGTACAGTGTGAAGGAACTGAAACAGATGATTCGGAGAGGGAAATTAAGGGATGCGAAATCGGTGGCGGGGATCCTGTATTACCTCACATTTTTGCGCAAGAAGGGGTGAAGGCGGATTTGAACCGTTTTTACAAAGGGAAAAGATAAACATTATTGAATAGTAGGGATTCGGCACTATTGACTCCGAGTTCCATTTTGATACACACTTCGCGCAATTCGTGCTCATGGCGGCGTCTGGCTGTAATCCGCCCCCAGGAGTCACCGTCCAAAGGAGACACGAAGTGCATGGAACAGTCAAGTGGTTCAATAATTCGAAAGGATACGGATTCATTGGCCGAGAAGACGGGCCCGATGTGTTCGTTCACTATTCCGCGATCACCGGGGAGGGTTACCGGTCACTGCAGGAAGGGGATCCGGTCGAATTTGAAATTGTGGAGGGCCCGAAAGGGCCCCAGGCGGCCAATGTAAGTAAGGCAGCTTGAGAAGAGTCGAGTGAGTGATGGTGCCGGCGGAGGCGAGAGCTTCCGCCGGTTGTATTTTGGGGGAAGTTATCAGCGATCAGATATCAGCGATCAGGAGGCAAGGGGAAAAGTGATCAGTTTTCAGTTGTAAGTGAGGAAAGAAAAAGACAAAGCCCCGGGCGGGTCGGGGCGAACCCCGGCGCGGAGAAGGAAGAAGAGAAAGGGAAAGAACAGGCTTAGGCAGAGGTCACGGAGGTCGCAGAGAAGAGGGACGATAACACAGAGCTCACAGAGGTCGGAACACAGAGATCACAGAGAAGAGGAACCCAAGAGCACAGACCTTTCGCGGCTGGGGGTAAACAAGAGCGTCTGTGCCACAGGAGCGCAGAAAAGAGCAAAGGCTTAACACAGAGGGAACAGAGGGACCGCAGAGGTAACGGAGATCTCGGAGAAGGAGTGGAAGTTAGAGGGGAAGGAAAAAAGGCATAGCGAGAGGATTATAATGGCGGGCATGGAAAATAAACGGATTGCGGGGATATTGCGGGAAACGGCGCGCTTGCTGGAGATTGATGGGGCCATCATCGGGCGCTACCGAAGCTATGAGAAGGCGGCGGAACTGATTGATGGGCTGACGGAATCGGTGGAGCAACTGATTGCCACGCCGGAGAAGTTGACGGAATTGCCGGGGATCGGCGACCGCATGGTGGAGCATTTGAAGGAGATTGTGGAGACGGGTGGCTACAGTTTACGGAAAAAGCTGCTGAAGAAATATCCGGAGACGATTCTGGACCTGCTGGAGCTGCAATCGCTGGGACCGAAAAAGGTGGCGGTGCTGTGGAAGACGTTCAAGGCGGGGACGGTAGCGGACGTCGAGAAACTGGCGAAAGAGGGGAAGCTGCGGGACCTGGCGGGGTTTGGGGAAAAGAGCGAGCAGAACATTTTGAAGGCGGTGGAGGTGTTCAAGAAGTCGTCAGGAAGATTCCTGATTAGCACGGCGGAAGATGCGGCGCTGGCGATTATCGAACACATCAAGAAGGCGGGGAAAGCGGTGGAGTCGGTGACGCCGGCGGGGTCGCTGCGGCGGGGCAAGGAGACGGTGGGGGATTTGGATTTGTTGGTCACGCTGGGGGAAGAGAGTGGTACGGACGGGGAAAAAAGAAAATCAAAATTAGAAAATCGAAAAGCGAGTGGAGAAGGCAAACCCAAGAGCGCTGGCCGGCAAGATGCCGGCGCTACGCGGCAACAAGTGGTGGATGCGGTGGCGAAGCACATCCTGAGATACCCGGGGATTGATCAGACGTTGGCGCATGGCGAGAACAAGGTGAGCTTCACGCTGGAGAATGGGCTGCAGGTGGATGTGCGGCTGTTGGAGAAGGAGAATTTTGGGGCGGCGTTGCTGTATTTCACGGGGTCGAAGGAACACAACGTGGCGCTGCGCGGGCGTGCGAATGAGATGGGGTACACGTTGAATGAGTATGCGCTGGCAACGTTGAAGGGCGAAAAGCGCGTGGCGGGGAGGAGGGAGGAGGAAATTTACGGGAAGTTGAAGATGGAGTTTATACCGCCGGAATTGCGGGAGAACACGGGAGAAATTGCGGCGGCGGAACAGCACAAGCTGCCGAAGTTGATTGAACTGCGGGACATCAGGGGCGACCTGCAGATGCACACGACGGCGAGCGATGGGAAGAATTCGATCGAGGAGATGGCGGAAGCGGCGCGGGCGTTGGGGCATGAGTACATCGCGATCACGGACCATTCGAAAGCGGTGACGGTGGCGAACGGGTTGGATGAGAAGCGCATGGCGGCGCACATCAAGAAGATTCATGCAGCGAATGAGAAAGGGCTGGGAATCCGCGTGCTGGCGGGCGCGGAAGTGGACATATTGAAGGATGGAGCGTTGGACTATTCGGACGAATTGCTGGCGCAGTTGGATGTGGTGGTGTGCTCGATCCACTCGTACTTCAATTTGGAGCGGGAGGCGATGACGGAGCGGATGCTGGCGGCGATCGAGAATCCGTACGCGCAGATTATCGGGCACCCGACGGGGAGAGTGCTGCTGCGACGCGAGCCGATTGACTACGACATGGAGAAGGTTTTGGCGGCTTGCGCGAAACATGGTGTGGCGATGGAGTGCAATTCGTATCCGGACCGGCTGGACTTGAAGGATGTGTATTTGAGGATGTGCAAGGAGCGCGGAGTGAAGGTGGTGATTTCGACGGATTCGCACAATGCGGGGAATTTGAGCTTGATCCGGTACGGGGTGAGGATGGCGCGGAGAGGGTGGCTCGAGAAGAGGGATGTGATCAATACGTTGCCGGTGGGGGAGTTTTTGGGGGACCTGCGGGGGCGGGGGAAGAAAAGCAAAGAGGGACGGTAACACAGAGATCACAGAGGGAAGAACACAGAGGGCAGAGAGAAAAGCAAAGAGGGACGATAGCACAGAGATCACAGAGGTCGGAACAAAGAGGTCACAGAGAAAAGCAAAGAGGGACGGTAACACAGAGATCACAGAGAAAAGCAAAGAGGGACGGTAACACAGAGATCACAGAGGGAAGAACACAGAGGGCACAGAGAAAGAAAGAGCAAAGATAACGCAGAGGCGCGGAGGACGCTGAGGTTCGCAGAGGAAGAGGAACCCAAGACCCAGGCAAATACTCCGTGCCTGGGGCACCCGGCTAAAAGTCATAAGTTGAAAGTTGAGGGTTCAAAAGTTTAAGGGTGTAAGAGTGCAAGAGTTTGAAACCCCAGGGCGCGAGAATTGGCCGAAGACATGCCACGATCCCTCCACTGCGCAACGGCAAAAGGCGCCGTTGCTCCGGTCGGGATGACAAACTGGGGACGGGGTATGAGGATAGGGAACATTTGGGAGGGCTAGTACGTTACATGGGTAGAGCGGTTCAGGGGAGGCAATGCCTATGAGAATGCAAACTTGGCGGAGGCGGAGTGCCCTGCCCTTCCTAGCGGGCGTGTTGGTGTTGGGAAGCGCGGCGGGAGTGCGGGCCGAGGAAGTGACGAAAACGTTTATGGTGAGCGGACATGCGCGCGTGAAGGTGGAAACGGATGATGGCAGCGTGCGCGTCTCGACGGGAGATATCAAGCAGGTGGAAGTGCGCGTGGTTTATTCGGGGTACAAGCTGGACAGGGATTTACACGTGAGCGCGTCGCAGAGCGGGGATACCGTGGAAGTGGAAGCGAAGACCAGCGCAAGATGGGGCTTCCATTGGGGGATGAACCACACCAACCTGCGGGTGGAAGTACACATGCCGAAGGATGCGGATTTGAAGGTGGATACGGGCGATGGATCGGTGGAAGCGGAATCGATCAATGGGAACTTGGATGTGCATACGGGCGACGGGAGCGTCGCGGTGCAAGGCGCCAAGGGTGACATACGGCTGCGCACCGGGGATGGCTCAATTGCAGGGCGGGATCTAGATGGGCGCGTGGACGCGACCACCGGAGACGGTAGCGTGAACCTGGAGGGGCGGTTCGACGGGCTGAATATCAAGACGGGCGATGGAAGCGTAACGGCTCGGGCGCGTAGCGGATCGAAGGTGCAAAGTAGCTGGGACATTCATACCGGTGATGGGAGCGTGGACCTGGACCTGCCAGGAGAGATCCAGGCAAATCTAGACGTCAGCACGCATGACGGGCACATCAGCCTGGGGTTTCCAGTGACGGTAGAAGGGACGTTCAGCTCGTCAAGGATTAGCGGAAAGATGAATGGCGGCGGGTCGCCGATCATGGTGCGGACGGGTGACGGGTCGATCCACTTGAGTAAGACGTAGGGTGGGAAGCGGCTCCTGGCAGGGTAATAGAAGGTTGAAGAGGATGTGGAGTTTGGGCAACGGGTGTCCGAAAAACAGGACACCCGTTTTGCATTGATGGCTGTAAGTAACTGAAAATAAAGGGCGGAGATTGGAGGCTGACCTGCACGGAAGTACAGGGAGCGGAGGTTAGGGCCATGATTGTCCTGATACTAGGCTGTGCCGTTTTGGGACTGTTTGTGATTAGCCTGACGAGCTCGTTTTTGGGGAACCAGAAAAGGCGGTCGTAGTTCCCTGCCCCCGTGTCCGCAAGAATCGAAATTCGAAAATAGAAAATCGAAATTCGTGGTACCCACGAGCAACTTATGTCCCCCACATGGGCCGGTTGAGCACAAGTTGAGCGCTAGAAGATCAAGAGGCAACCCAAGAGCACAGACCCTTCGCGGCTCGGGGTAAACAAGAGTGTCTGTGCCACATAAACGGAAGCCGGACCGTGGCAGTCATTTTGGGGCGGAATGGGCGTCGACGGCGTCCATGGCGCGGAGCGAGTAGATGAGGGCGGCGCCGGCGTTCATGGCCATGGCGACACCTAGGGCTTCGGAGATTTCCTCGCGGGTGGCACCGGCTTTCAGGGCGGCGTCGGTGTGGACAGTGATGCAGCCGTCGCAACGTGTGGTGACAGCAACGGCGAGGGAGATGAGTTGGCGGATTTTTTCGCCGAGGTGAGAGTTGGCGGCGTTGGCGTTTGAGAGGGTCTGGTAGCCGCGGACCGAGTCGGGTGTGAGCTTCATGAAGTGAGCGAACTGAGAGCCGATCTGTTTCTGATAATCATTCCAATCGAGCATCATGGGAGCCTCCTGAGTGTGGCGTGTCGGGCTGAGTGAGGGAGTATACGACAAGGGGCGGGGTGTGGGGCAATTGGTGTGTGCCGGATTCATGGATTGTGGGAAGAACAAGGAAGGAAAAGGATTACGCAGAGGTGGCCCCGGCCGGGTCGGGGTAAACGGCGAGCGCAGGGTTCGCAGAGAAGGAAACCCAAGAGCACAGACAGGAGTGTCTGTGCCACAGAGGACACGGAGAAGAGTAAGGCGAAGAGGGACGGTAACTCCCCGACCGGATCGGGGCTGGCGCCGGTCACAGAAGGAAGAACACAGAGGGCACAGAGGTAAGAATGAGCAGGAAAGAGAAAGAAAGAGCAGAGAGGCGGAGGTTTTGTGAGGACTTGGGCCGGGGAGAAATTTTAGTTTTTCGGCTGGGTTGCAGGAGTAAAAGCGGCGGCCCTTCGAAGCTCCCCTCGAAGATCGGGGCAAGCAGAGTAAACAAGCCGCCGCACTCCATATGAAGGCCGGTGAGACGCGGAGGTTGGGCACCGGCGCGCGGAGGGGGTGGAGTTTCGAGGAGGGGCAAGGGTGTGATATGGTTTTTGACTCGCAGGCGGTTGGCAAAGGCGATGGGGCATGGAGAGGAAAGATAGGAAGAGAAAGGATTGACGCAGAGGGCGCCCCGACCGGGTCGGGGTAAACGCCAGCACAGAGGACACAGAGAAAAGAAACCCGAGAGCCCAGGCGGAACATTGGGACCTGGAACACCCGAAGAACATCCAGGAGGGGGAAGAAGAGAATGAGTCGCGTTGGAACGTAAGAGCCCACCCTTCCCGCCGAAGGCGGGCGGAGGATGGAGCACCCTCAAGGTCACGGGTCGGTTGGTGCAACAAAGAGAAAGGCAGCGGAGAGATCCCTCCACTACGCGGCCCGACGCGCCAGAAAGCGGCGCGAAAGAAAAGGTCGGGCCGCTCCGGTCCCTTCGACTTCGCTCAGGGCAGGCGGGATGACACGTTGTTGCGATGGGGCGTGTGGATTGTGGTGATACAAGAGAGACCCAAGAACACAGTCAGGAGTGACTGTGCCACAGAGAAGACGGGAGAGAGGAACCCAAGCGAAAGGCGCCCGGTTCAGAAAGCGGCCGCTACAATGGCAGGAGAAACCCAAGAGCACAGTCAGGAGTGACTGTGCCACGGGAGCGAGGAGATTGAAGGATGAAGAGTGCGTATAACGGGGTGGCGGTGCCGAGCGAGGGGAGGGCGATTGAGTATGGTGGCGGGGTGCTGCAGGTGCCGGACAATCCGATCATTCCGTTTATTGAGGGCGATGGGACGGGGAGAGATATTTGGAAGGCGTCGCGGCGGGTGTTTGATGCGGCGGTGGAAAAGGCGTACGGCGGGAAGCGGCGCGTAGCGTGGTTTGAGGTGTTTGCGGGAGAGAAAGCGTTCAATACATTTAAGCAGTGGCTGCCGGACGATACGGTGGAAGCGGCGCGGGATTTTCGCGTGAGCATCAAGGGGCCGCTGACGACGCCGGTGGGAGGGGGGATTCGTTCGTTGAACGTGGCACTGCGGCAGATTCTGGATTTGTATGCGTGCGTGAGGCCGGTGCGGTACCTCAAGGGAGTTCCCTCCCCTGTGAAGGAACCGGAAAAGATGGATGTGGTGATTTTCCGGGAGAATACCGAAGACGTGTACATCGGGATCGAGTGGAAGAGCGGGTCGGTGGAAGCGAAGAAGCTGCTGGAGTTTTTGAATCACGAGATGCTGAAGGATGGGAAGAAACAGATACGGTGGGATTCGGCCGTGGGAATCAAGCCGATTTCGCCATTCGGGACGAAGCGATTGGTGCGGCGAGCGATTCAGTACGCGTTGGAGCACAAGCGGCCGAGCGTGACGATCGTACACAAGGGAAATATTCAGAAGTTTACCGAGGGGGGATTCCGGGACTGGGGCTACGAACTGGCGCGGGAAGAGTTTCGCGGACAGACGGTGACGGAGCGGGAGAGCTGGATCCTGGATAATTTGGATAAGAATGCGGGGCTGACGGTGGAACAGAATGCGGCGCTGATCGAGCCGGGGCTGGAGCAGGCCACGGAGCAATTCAAGAAGACAGTGTATGCGGAAGTGAAAGCGACGCTGGAGGCGATAGGGGCGACGCACGGGAAGGGCCAGTGGAAGAAGAAGCTGATGATCAATGACCGGATCGCGGATTCGGTGTTTCAGCAGATGCTGTTGCGGCCGAATGAGTACAGCGTGCTGGCGACGTCGAACTTGAATGGAGATTATTTGAGCGATGCGTGCGCGGCGCAGGTGGGCGGATTGGGGATTGCGCCGGGATCGAATATCGGGGATGGGTACGGGGTGTTTGAAGCGACGCATGGAACGGCGCCAAAGTATGCGGACAGGGATGTGATCAATCCGAGTTCGCTGATGCTGAGCGGGGCCATGATGTTTGAGTTTTTGGGATGGAAGGAGGCGGCGCGGCGGATTGAGGAAGGGATTGCGAAGACGATTCAGCAGAAGAGGGTGACGTACGATTTGGAACGGTTGATGACGGGGGCGACGAAGGTGGGGACGAGCGCGTTTGCGGGGGCGATTATTAAGAATATGTGAGGGGGCAAGCGATCAGTGACCGGCGACCAGCGATCTGGAGGCGAAGAGAAGAGGGACGGTAACACAGAGTTCACAGAGGGAAGAACACAGAGGACACAGAGGTAAGAGGGAGAAAGAAAGAAAGAAAGAAAAGAAAAAAGAAAGAAAGAAAGAAGGAAAGAAAGAGAGAAGAGAGAGAAAGATAACGCAGAGACGCTGAGGACGCAGAGGAAACGGAGACTACGGAGGTCAGGGAGAAGAAAAAGGCGGCGGAGAGATCCCTCGACTGCGCCACCCGGCGCGCCAAACTGCGGCGCCGGAGAAAAAATCGAATCGCTTCACTCGGGATGACTTTTTCCCTGGTGAGGGCCAAAGAGGATGGGTCGGGATGAGTGCCGAGGACAGAGTTCATGGAGAAAAGAGACCCAAGAGAAGAGTGCAACACAGAGGGAACAGAGGGGCCGCAGAGGAAACGGAGAATTGGGAGCCGGGGCAGAGCTTGGGAAGTTGAAAGTGGGCTGGGGACAAACGGGTTTGTGGGTATAAGGAGAGAAAGATGAGCCGGAAGAAAGTGACGGTGGTGGGGGGCGGGTTCGTGGGGTCCACGCTGGCGGAACGCATCGTGGACTTTGAGCTGGCGGACGTGGTGTTGACGGACATTCTGGAGGGGCCACCGCAAGGAAAAGCGCTGGACATGATGCAGGCGGCGAAGATCACGGGGACGAGCGCCTACATCAGGGGTGTCTCGACGGCGAGCAACGATTACAGCCTGACGGCGGGGAGCGACGTGGTGGTGGTCACGGCGGGATTTCCGCGGAAGCCGGGGATGAGCCGGGACGATTTGCTGAGGGCGAATTATGAGGTGGTGAAGAGCGTCGTCGAGCAAATTGTGAAGTATTCGCCGGACTGCATCATCGTAGTGGTGACGAACCCGCTGGACGCAATGGCGCAAGCGGCGTGGAGGGCGAGCGGCTTCCCGAAGCACCGCGTGCTGGGGATGGCGGGAGTGCTGGACGCGGCACGGATGAGCGCATTTGTGGCCATGGAGTACGGGGTGAGCGTGGAGAACGTGCAATCGTTCGTGCTGGGCGGGCATGGTGATGAAATGGTGCCACTGCCGCGGTATACGACGATCGCGGGGATTCCGGTGACAGAGTTGCTGCCGAAGGAAAGGATTGACGCGATCGTGGAGCGGACGCGGAAGGGTGGGTCGGAGATCGTAGGCTTGCTGAAGAATGGTTCGGCGTATTACGGCCCGTCGGCGGCGGCGATGGCGATGGTGGAAGCGATTTTGAAAGACAAGAAGAAGATTTTGCCGTGCTCGGCGTATTTGGAAGGTGAGTATGGGATCCATGGATTGTTCGTGGGAGTGTTGGTGAAACTGGGCGCGAAAGGTGCGGAGGGGATTATTGAGATCAAGCTGACGGCGGAAGAGCACGCGGCACTGCAGAAGTCGGCGGCGGCGGTGCGGGAACTGGTAGCGGTGCTGGGGATTTGAGGAGGTTGTGAGTTATCAGTGGTAAGTTTTCAGTGAAGAAAGAGCGGGACCGGCGGGCGAAGCGGTGGACGAAGAAAGAACTGGAAGGCACGGGAAAAACATTTAACACAGAGGACACAGAGGGCGGAACACAGAGGTCGCAGAGGAAAGAAAAAGAAAGATAGCGCCCCGACCAGGCCGGGGTAAACGCGGACGCTGAGTTCGTGGAGGAAAGAGGCGAGGTACCCGCGCGATTCCCATCAGGCATACGATTTGCCACCATCCCTCCACCGCGCGGCCCGCCGCGCCAAAATGCGGCGCGGAAGAAAGGTCGGGTCCCGCACGGCGGGATCGGGATGACAAAACAAGAATAGGCAAACCCAAGACCTAGGCACACACTCCGTGCCTGGGGCACCCGGCCACCGTGCCACGATCTCTCCACTGTGCGACCCGACGCGCCAGAAGACGGCGCGACGGAGAAGATCGGGCCGCTCCGGTCGGGATGACAGGGTAGCTCACGCGTTGCCGAGATGGGGTCCAGCGTGCTGGATCCCTACACGTGCTAGGAGTCTCCTCCGGCGCTGTCGGCGCGATCCCGCAAGAGCAACCCAAGAACCGACCTGAAGGTCGGCCACTACAGAGAGGAACCCAAGAGCGATTAGGGGTTGGAGGCGCCGGTCAGACCGGTGGGAGGGGCGGGCTCGGCAGCGGCGGGGCCGACGATGGTGGCGTGCTTGATGACGTCAAGCTTGGGATATTTCTTGTCGAGAAAAGCCTTCCCTTCCGTCTGGATGGCGCCCTGCTCCTCGGTGGGAGCGTCGGCATATTGATCGTAAAACTTGTCAACGACCTTCATGCCTTCCTTGTTGATGGTGGCGAAGGGAGCGAAGCCCTTGGAATCAAGGAAGGAGTTGTCCTTAAAGCTGATGAAGAGCTGGGTGGTGCGGGTGTTGGGGCCGGCCATGGCGTAGGTGACGTAGCCGCGCTTGTTGCTCTGCAGGACGGGATCATCCGTGATGGTGTCGCCGCGCCAGGCGGCGTTGACCGGGGGATAGGAGCTGATGCCGAACTGGACGACGAAGTTGGGGACGACGCGGAAAATGACCATGTTGTCGTAGAAATGGTGGCGGACGAGATTGTAGAAGCGGTCGGCGCCGTTGGGGGCCCAGGCGCGGGTGACGTTCATAACGAAGTCGCCTTTGGTGGTTTCAAACTTGACCTGGAAAGTGTCGGGAGCCTTCTCCTTAAGGGAGAAGGGCTTCAAGAGCGTGCGGTCGTATTCCGAAGCGGCTGCCTTAGGTTGCGCGGGGGCTTGCGCCGGAGCGGGAGTTTGCGCGGGTAAGGATGCAACGAGAAAGAGTGCGGCTGCGACAGCGAGAACGGACTTGGTGAAACGCATGATTGTAGTGTCCTCCAAAGATTGGGAGCGATGGTTGGTGCAAAGGTTTTACGGAGAGATTGTATATCGAAATGGGGGCGGGTGGGAAAGGGGGAAGGAGTCCAAAGTCTACAGTTTACAGTTAACAGTTTCGGAGGGGAGCAAGGCAAAGGCCCCACCACAGAGGAAACAGAGGGGCCGCAGTGAGAAGGGGGACAGAGAGAGGCGATTTACCACAGAGGACACGGAGAGCACAGAGGAAAGAAGAAAAAAAAGAAAGAAAGAAGGAAAGGAAGGAAAAAGGGGAAAAGGCTAACGCCGAAGACACAGAGTACAGAACCACAAGGGTTAATAAGAGGGATTCCTCGACTGCGCGACCCGACGCGCCATGAACAGGCGCGCGAGAAAGGATCGGGTCGCTCCGGTCGGAATGACAGGCCTGGGTGGATGGGAGGATTTGAGACGCCGGAGCGTAAGAGCCCACCGTTCATCCCGAAAAAGCATCGGGATGGCGCAGAGATCGCTGCAAAACGCGAAGGAGGGGACACCCAGCGGCGAGGTTTTAAGTTTTCAGTTGTAAGTTTTCAGTTTCGGGGAAGAAGAACCCAAGAGCACAGTCAGGAGTGACTGTGCCACCAAACCCAAGACCCAGGCACAAACTCCGTGCCTGGGGTCTCCCCGGCAACACTGACAAACATACGAGAAGCCCGAGAGCAGAGGAGAGGGATTCCTCGCTTCGCAGACTCCGCTCGGAATGACGGAGCGGCGTTGTTTGAAAGTAACGGAGCGGCGTCAATTGGGAATGACGTAACGGAGCTATTTGGGGGAGGTGGGTTGGGCTGCGGATTGGACTTGTTGGAGGAGGCGGAGGGTGTTTTCGCCGAGGATTTTGCGGATGTCGGAATCGGAGTAGCCCTTTTGGAGGAGGGCTTCGGTGATTTGGGGGAGATGGGAGGCGTCTTCCATGCCGAAGGGCATCATGGCGCCATCGAAGTCGGAGCCGAGGCCGACATGATCGATGCCGGCGACTTTTACGGCGTGATCGATGTGTTCGATGATTTTGGTCCAGTCGACGCGGGGAAGTTTGCCGGCCTGGACGTATTCGCGGACGATCTGGTCGCCGGCGACCAGGGAGCAGCTCTCGTCATCGCCACAGCGCTTTTTGATTTCAGCGTCAATTTCCTTTTGGAGTTCGGGGTGGGCGGCTTCGACGTCGCGGAATTCCTGGCTGAGGAAGCCGACGTGGTAATTGATCTGGATGACGCCGCCGTGTTTGGCGAGGTCGCGGATCATGTCATCGGTCATGTTGCGCGCGGCGTTGCAAAGGGCGCGGCAGGAGGAGTGGGAGGCGAAGACGGGAGCCTTGGAAGTAGCGAGAACGTCGTAGAAGGATTTGTCGCTGATGTGGGAAACGTCCACAATGACGCCGAGGCGATTCATCTCGCGAACGACGTCCTTGCCGAAAGGAGTGAGGCCGTTGTGCTCGGGCTTGTCGGTGGAAGAATCGGCCCAATCGGTGTTGCCCGTGTGGGTGAGGGTCATGTAACGGACACCGAGAGCAGCGAAGGAGCGCAGGACACCGAGATCGTTGCCGATCATGTGGCCTCCCTCGACACCGATGAGGGCGGTGATTTTGTTTTGGGCGTGGGCGGCGCGGATTTCGTCGGCGGTGGTGGCGAGCACGAGATCGTTGGGATGCTTGCGGACGGTTTCGCGGACGGCGTCAATTTGATCGAGAGCCTGCTTGACGGCTTGCGGGCCGGTGATCTTGCTGGGAATCCAGATGGAGAAGAAGAGGGCGGAGAGGCCGCCATCGCGCATGCGCGGGATGTCAATGCTGCCGTCGGAGTGGCGGGCGCCGAGATCGAATTTGGGATCGAGGAGACGCTGGGTGGTGTCGTCGTGGGTGTCGATGACGATGGAGGAGAAGTGGAGCTTTTTGGCTCTATCGGAGATGGGGGCGGCGAACATCAGGATTGCTCCAAGAGAGAGGAGGGCGATGAGATTGACGGCACGGAACATTGAACCTCCAGAGGGAGGAGTGTAACAGAGGAAGTTTACAGTTGTCAGTTCACAGTTGACAGTTTCGGAGAAGAGAAGAGCGAAGAGGGACGGTAACACAGAGTTCACAGAGGCAAGAACACAGAGGGCACAGAGGAAAGGAAGTAGGAAAAGACTTACGCAGAGGCACAGAGGACGCAGAGAAGAAGAGAAGATGTGGGGTCGGAGCGGAAGCGCCCACTCTTTTTGCAAAGTGCGCAAAAATGATGGGGCACCCTCAAGGACGTGGTGGGTGGCGAGAGAAGGAAAACCCAAGAGCACAGTCAGGAGTGACTGTGCCACAAAAAACAAAGGCGCCGATCGGGAGATCGGCGTTCCCAGGAAACCCAAGAGACCAGCCTGACGGCTGGCCACTACAAAAGAGGAAGCGGGGATTAGCCGGCGGAGGTGGTGGATTCGGGGCGCTCGATGAAGGCGGCTTTGATGTAATCGCGGTTGGTGCGCGCGATGACTTCGAGCTTGATGTCCTTGGGGCAGGCAGCTTCGCATTCGCCGATGTTCGTGCAGTTGGCGAAGCCCTCGATGTTCATTTGCTGAACCATGGCGAGGGCGCGGCGGTCGCGCTCGACCTTGCCTTGCGGCAGGTGGCCAAGATGGGAGATCTTGGCGCCGACGAAGAGAGCCGCGGCCGCGTTGGGGCAGGCGGCGACGCAGGCGCCACAACCGATGCAGGCGGCGGCGTCCATGGCCAGGTCGGCGTCCTGCTTCCTGATGGGTATGGCGTTGCCGTCCGGGGCGCTGCCGGTAGGAACGGAGACAAAGCCGCCGGCGGCGATGATGCGGTCGAAAGAGGAGCGGTTAACGGCGAGATCCTTGATCACAGGGAAGGCCTTGGCGCGCCAGGGCTCCAGGTAGAGCACGTCGCCGTCTTTGAAGTGGCGCATGTGAAGCTGGCAGACGGTGGTGCCCTTGAAGCCGCCGTGGGCCTTACCGTTGATCATCATGCCGCACATGCCGCAGATGCCTTCGCGGCAATCGTGGTCGAAGGCGATGGGGTCCTCGCCCTTGTGGATGAGGGTCTCGTTGAGGACGTCGAGCATTTCGAGGAAGGACATGTGCTCGCTGACGTTGGGGTGCTCATAGCGCACCAGGCGGCCCTTATCCTGGGGGTTTTTCTGGCGCCAGACGTGAAGGGTAAGTTTCATGTTAGTTGAGGCTCCGGAAGAGCGGGGATGCTGCCACGGGTTGGAGAGAAGAAGGAAGAGGTATAAGAGTGAAAGAGTTTAAAAGTATAAGGGTAAAACCCGAGAGGAGAGTCAGGAGTGACTGTGCCACAAGAGAGATCCGAGAGCCAGGCGCACACTCCGTGCCCGGGGCACCCGACAAACCCAAGACCCAGGTAATAAACCGAACCTGGGGCACCCGACAAATCCAAGACCCGGGTACAAAACCGGTACCTGGGGCACCCGGCGGTGCCACCAAAAGCGCCGGCAGGGATGCCGGCGCTACTAAGAGAGTGCGCCAATCGGGAGATTCATCCCGCAAAACTCGCGGGATGGGGCAGAGTTGGCGTTCCCGGGAGATCATTTGTAGCTCCGTTGGGAGGGGTGAACGTAGTTGAAGGTGAGAGGCTCTTTAGTGAGAGCGGGGGCGCGACCTTCTCCCTGGTACTCCCAGGCGGCGACATAGGAGTAGTTGGCGTCGTCGCGCAGGGCTTCGCCTTCGGGTGTCTGATACTCTTCGCGGAAGTGACCACCGCAGGATTCCTTGCGGTCCAGCGCGTCCAGGCACATGAGTTCGGCGAGTTCGAAGAAGTCGGCGACGCGGCCGGCGCGTTCGAGGGATTGGTTGAACTCTTCGTTGGTTCCTAGCACGCGCAGGTTCTTCCAGAAGTCTTCGCGCAAGGTTGGGATTTGGGCGAGAGCCTTCTTGAGGCCGGCCTCGTTGCGGCACATGCCGCAGTAGTCCCAGACGATCTTGCCAAGTTCGCGGTGGAAGGAGTCCACGGTGCGCTTGCCGTTGCCGTTCAGCAGCTTTTTGGTGATGGCGGTGGCATTGGCCACAGCCTGCTTCGCCGCGGGCGCATCGGCGGCAACCGTGGCGGGTTTGGCGGTGGCCAGGTAATTGCCGATGGTATAGGGAATGATGAAGTAGCCGTCGGCCAAGCCCTGCATGAGCGCGCTCGCACCGAGACGGTTGGCTCCGTGATCGGAGAAGTTGGCTTCGCCGAGGACGAACAGACCGGGAATCGTGGACATCAAGTTGTAGTCCACCCAGAGGCCGCCCATGGTGTAGTGGCTGGCGGGATAGATGCGCATGGGCACTTCGTAAGGGTTCTCGCCCGTGATGCGCTCGTACATTTCGATGAGGTTCCCGTAGCGCTCGGCAATCGTGTGTTTGCCGAGGCGCTGGATAGCATCGGCGAGATCGAGGTAGACGCCGAGTCCGGTTTCGCCGACGCCGTGGCCGGAATCGCACTCGGCCTTGGCGGCGCGGGAAGCGATGTCGCGTGGGACGAGGTTGCCGAAACTGGGGTAGCGGCGCTCGAGGTAGTAGTCGCGGTCGCTTTCAGGAATCGAGCCGGGGGCACGCTTATCGCCGGGCTGTTTGGGAACCCAGATGCGGCCGTCGTTGCGGAGCGACTCCGACATCAGGGTGAGCTTGGACTGATACTCGCCAGCGACGGGGATGCAGGTGGGGTGAATTTGGGTAAAGCAGGGGTTGGCAAACAGGGCGCCGCGCTTGTAGGCACGCCAGATGGCGGTGGCGTTGCAGCCCTTGGCGTTGGTGGAAAGGTAGAAGACGTTGCCGTAGCCGCCGGTGGCAAGGATGACCGCGTCGGCCATGTGGACTTCGATCTTGCCGTCGTAGAGACTGCGGGTGACGATGCCGCGGGCCTGGCCGTCAACGACGATGAGGTCCAGCATGTCCATGCGCGGGTGCATCATCACGGAGCCGAGGCTGATCTGGCGTTCGAGGGCCTGATAGGCGCCGAGGAGGAGCTGCTGGCCGGTCTGGCCGCGGGCGTAAAACGTGCGTGAGACCTGGGCACCGCCGAAAGAGCGGTTGTCGAGGAGGCCGCCGTACTCGCGGGCGAAGGGCACGCCCTGTGCGACGCATTGGTCGATGATGTTGACGCTGACCTGGGCAAGGCGGTAGACGTTGGCTTCGCGTGCGCGGAAGTCGCCGCCCTTGACGGTGTCGTAGAAGAGCCGGTAAATGCTGTCGCCATCATTGTGATAATTCTTGGCGGCGTTGATGCCGCCCTGTGCGGCGATGGAGTGGGCGCGGCGCGGGCTGTCCTGAAAACAGAAGCATTGGACGTTGTAGCCGAGCTCGCCGAGGCTGGCAGCGGCAGCGCCGCCGGCGAGGCCGGAACCCACGACGATGATGTTGTACTTGCGCTTGTTGGCCGGGTTAATCAGCTTGAGCTCGAACTTGTGCTTGTCCCAGGACTGCTCAATGGGGCCGGTGGGGGCATGGGAGATTAGTTCCATGAAAGGGGGCTCCCTGAGAGATTGCGACCGGAAAACGAAGAAGAGCTAAGCGTTGCCACGATCCCTCCACTCCGAGGCGGCAAAAAACGCCGCCTCTCCGGTCGGGATGACGAATAGTTTTGATTGTGCCGAGATGGGGCGCCCGCCTGCGGCGGGTGCTGCGCCCCTACGAAGACGGAGTGGGAGCCGATCCGGAGATCGGCGTTCCCAGGTAACCCAAGAGCACAGCCAGGAATGGCTGTGCCAGGAAAAGCAAGAGCCGGCAGGGATGCCGGCGCTACAAGAGCGCAGCCGGAAATGGTTGTGCAAGGAAGAAAACCCACGAGCACAGACCCTTCGCGGCTCCCCTCGAAGCTCGGGGCAAGCAGGGCAAACAGGAGTGAGTGTGCCATGAAAGGCAAGAGCCGGCAGGGATGCCGGCGCTACAAGGTTACGCATGACGAATTTGTAGTTTTTCAGCATGATGCTAGACAGGCTTGATGAAGCCGGCCAGAACAGCGACGGGGATGGAAATGTTGCCGGCGGCGATCAGAATGGCGAAAACTTTCGCGAAGCCCTGCAGCCAGGGCGTGTAGACGGGATGGCTGAAGCCGAGCGATTGGCACATGCTCCACAAGCCGTGATAGAGGTGATAGCAAAGCATGATCATGGCGACGATGTAAAAGAGCGAGACGGGCCAGACCTGGAAGCCGGTGACCACGTTGTTGTAGACGTTGTGTTCGTCGAAGGGCCCGCCGGGGTGCACGGTTCCGAAGGTAAAGTGCAGAAGATGGAAGATGAGGAAAGCCAGGATGATGGGCCCGCTCCACAACATGGTCCGGGAAGCGTAGGTGGAATTGAGATTGGCCTTCTTGACGTAGTTGATGGGCCGGGCCGCGCGTTGCAGAAGCCAGAGCTGGAACGACGACCAGATGTGCAGGCCGACGGCAAGGAGCAGGGTGATCCGCGCGCCCCACAAGAGGGCGGGAAGAGATTTCAGCGCCGCGGAGTAATGATTGATTTTTTCGGGCGGCAGGAAGATCTGCAGATTGCCGAGCAGGTGGCCGCAAATGAAACCGAACAGGATGAAGCCGGTGACGGCCATTATCGCTTTCTTGCCGACGGTGGTCTGCCAGAACCGCAGGCTGCCGGCCGGGAGGTTTACCGCGGTAGCGCTCATGGAATGTATAGGTCCTTCTGCCTACCGTGAATGATGCCGGAGAAGGAGTGAAGTTTGCACAGAAGATAACTGCTGTCCGGTTGGGTGACCGTGGAAGACATGCCCTCTCCGCCGCAGAATCCCCGAGAGATGAAAGGAGCGCGAAATGCAGGGCGCGAAGGGAGCGCGGCTCAAACAGTATAGGTAGTAAAGAAAAGTGTTGCAAGCCGGGCTATCGATTTGGAAGGCACAGAGGACTGGGAAATTTGTTGCGAGAAGGCGCGCGAATGGGGAACATGGGAATAGAAGAAACGGAGATTCTCCCAGGGCGGGCCCGCTTCCGCCAGTACCCGACGGAGAAAGAAACAGGAAGATTATGGCAACGAGCCTTCTGAGCGAACTGGAGCAAATGGCTGCGGCGCTGGATCAAGAGGGCGTCACGGTGGAGAATTCCCTGCTGGCGGTGGGGGAAAAAATCGCCAAAGAACTGGGCGTGAAGGCGGATGAAGTGGCCATCCTGGCGGTGTCCAGGAAGTGGCGGCATTTGCATTTTCTGGTGCCGCAGCCGCTGAAGAATGTCGGGTTCATTCCGTTGACGAGCCATTCGGCACTGGCGGCGCGGACGGTGCGGGAAAGCCGGCCGGAAATCAACAACAATTTTTCGGAAGTGCGGCACGCGACCGTTTTTGAAGGGGTGCGCACAGCAATGGCGTCCGGGGAATCGATCAACAAAATCATCAGCGCGCCGATCCTGTATGAAGGAAAAGTGGTGGGGGTGATGCAGATCAGCCGGAAAGGGACGAACACGGCGACTTCCGGACCGGACTTTTCGGCGGAGGATCTGGGGAAGGTGCTGGCATTGTGCCGGCCATTGGGGAGATTGGTGCAGCATTTCGGGGGGGAGTGAGGGCAGGAGCGCAGTATTAAGTATTAAGTTGAAGAGACGGAGAAGAGGAAGAAAAAGGCTTACGCAGAGGGCGCCCCGACCGGGCCGGGGTAAACGCCGGGAACGGAGACGGCCGAGAGGAAGAAGGACGGTAACACAGAGTTCACAGAGGTAGGAACACAGAGGTCACAGAGAAAAGAAAGAAAAGACTTACGCAGAGAGCACAGAGAAGGAAGGAACGAGGGGAACAGCGGCAGAGGGATCCCTCGACTACGCGGCCCGACGCACCAAAATACGGCGCTCAGGATAAAATCGGGCCGCTCCGCTCGGGATGACACCATTCAGCTAATCTCCTTGGTTCGCACGCCAGGCGGGGCAATCACGGAAAATTTGGCGGGAGCAGGAGGAAACATTGCAGCGTGGAAGTGTTTGTATTCGATTGACAGTGCGAGACCTTCTTGTTACTTTTCCACAGGCGAGAGTTTTTTTCGCGCGAGAAATTGCTTACGGAGGCCGGCACAAGCCGCTATGGCGTTCGTCGCTAGGAAAATTTTCCTGACCAAGGGAGTGGGAAAACATCGCGAGAGGCTGTCGAGCTTCGAATTGGCGCTGCGCAATGCGGGGATCGCCGCGTGCAACATCGTGCGGGTATCCTCGATATTTCCGCCGGGCTGCAAATTGATATCGCGGAGCGAGGGATTGAAGCTGATCAAGCCGGGGCAAGTGGCGTTCACGGTGATCAGCGAGAATTCGACGAAAGAGCCGCACCGGCTGATCGCGGCGAGCATCGGTTTGGCGCTGCCGGCGGAACGGCCCATGTACGGATATTTGAGCGAGCATCACTCGTTTGGCGAAACGGAAGAAGTGGCGGGGGAATACGCGGAAGAGCTGGCGGCGGAGATGCTGGCGACGACGTTGAACGTGGAATTCGATCCGGATTTGTCATGGGACGAGAAAAAAGAGGTTTACCGGATTTCGAACAAGATCGTGCGCACGATGAACATCACGCAGTCGGCGGTGGGAGATAAGCGCGGGTTATGGAGCACGGTGCTGACGGCGGCGGTTTTGATTGGCGATGACGACTGACGGGCAGTAATTCCCTTTTCAATTTGAGTTTTGGTGATCGTGAAGGTAGGGATTGGTGTGTGTTGGTGCGGGGACGGAGCGTTGAGAGTCTGAAATTGCAAGTTCAAGAAAACCAAAAGAAGGAGCAAGAAGGACGGTAACACAGAGGTCACAGAGGGAAGAACACAGAGGACACAGAGAAAAGCGTGCCTGAGAAAGGCGGAGGAGGGATCCCTCCACTGCGCGGCCCGACGCGCCATAATTCGGCGCGAGAGAGCGAATCGGGTCCCGCGTTGCGGGATCGGAATGACAGGTTTGGTTAGGATCCGCCGAAGGTTAGAGAAACCAAGAAGAGAAGAAGGTTGGATGCGTTGGAGGGTAAGAGCCCACCTTTCGCTGAAAAGCACGAAGGATGGGGCACCCTCAAGTTCATTTGTGGTGTGACGTAATGAGGAAAACCCAAGAGCACAGTCCCCTCGAAGCTCGGGGCAAGCAAGAGTGACTGTGCCACAGGCTAGCGACGGAAATAGTTGAGGCGCTCGAGGACGGCGCCGACGATGAGAGGCAAGGCGACGGTGGCGTCTTCGAGGACTTCGGCGAAGCGGCCGCCTTCTTCGGGGGGGACGAATTTGCCCCAGGAAACGGCTTCGGTGTAGGTGCTGCCGCTGAGGCCGCCCCAGTGGACGGGCTCGGGGCAGATGCGGAGGCCGTAGCTGTAACGCTTGAGGGGAATATTTTTGTAGCCGCGGCGGGCCATGAGTTCGGCGTAGACACCGAATTGCTGGGACCAGTTCCGCGGAACGCCGCCGCCAATGGTGAAGATGCCCATTTTCTTGGTGGCCATCATGGTGTCGGCGAAAGTCTGAAAATCCTCGAAGGGGTCGTAGCGCAGGAGCGGGCGCTCGTCGCGCTGGCGGGCGTATTTGTTGAGGGCGAAGTCGAGGCCGAGTTCGGAATCGCTGAAGGCGGGAACGAAGACGGGAACGTTTTTTTCGTAGGCGGAGCGGAGAATGCCGCGGCCCTTGGTGTTTTTAACGAGGAATTCGCCGATGCGTTTGTGGAGTTTCCAGCTACAGACGATTTCGTCGGGATCCCATTTTTCGAGAATGGCTTCGACGACTTCCTCGACGTGATCGAGATTGGTTTCCGGCTCGAGGGAATCGTAAACGCGGTTGTAGCCGGCGAGGAAGAGTTCGTTGTCGTCCATTTTGGAGGGATCGTAGCGGAAATGGGAGAGGCCGGTGGCTTCGACGAGGCCATGGGCCATGAGCGCGCCGGTGGAGACGACGGCTTTGACGATGCCGGACTCGATGAGATCGCAAAAGATGAGACCCATTTTGCCGACGGTGAGAGCGCCGGCGAGGGTCATGACGACGAAGCAGTCTTTGTCGCGGGCCATGGCTTCGAGGACGTCGGCGGCATCACCGACCTGGCGAGCGGTGTAGGCGGTGTCGGCCATGGCGCGGACGAGGCCGTCGATGGTTTTGATTTTGGAGAGGTCGAGGGGGAAGATGGGGCGGAGCTTGTCCTTGACGGGATCGTGAAGGACGCGGCCGGTGACGGTCTTGGAGGATTTTTTGGCCATTATCTCTCCTGGGATACAAATGTGAGTGACCTGGGGTTGGCGCGCGAAACTTTTTCCGTGAACGCGCGGCTAAAATTCTAATGCTAGGAGAATTGATAGTACAAACTGAGAAAGAAGGAAAGTACAATTCATTGGCAGACGAAAGAATGAGGGACGGTAACACAGAGTTCACAGAGGAAAGAACACAGAGGTCACAGAGAAGAGAACGGCGATCGAGGGATCCCTCGACTGCGCGGCCCGACGCGCCAAACTGCGGCGCGAAAGAAACAATCGGGCCGCTTTGCTCGGGATGACAGTGCTTGCAGTTCCAGAGGGAACGAAGAATATTGAGGGGAGACTGTAGACAAGGAAGATCGATTATGGCGGATAAATTTGCGGTGGGGCTGGTGCAGATGCGCTGCACCAGCAATAAGGAAGAGAATTTGACGCGGGCAGCGGGGAAAATACGCGAAGCGGCGGCGCGCGGGGCGCAGATTATTTGCCTGCAGGAACTGTTTGCGGGGGAATACTTTTGCCGGAGCGAGGATGCGGAGCTGTTTGCGCTGGCGGAGGCGGTGCCGGGGCCGACGACGGAGCGGCTGGCGGCGGTGGCGAAAGAGAAAAAAGTGGCGCTGGTGGTGTCGGTGTTCGAGCGGCGGGCGGCGGGCGTGTATCACAACACGTGCGCGATTCTGGATGCGGACGGGACGTACGTGGGGAAATACCGGAAGATGCACGTACCGGATGACCCGTTGTACTACGAGAAATTTTATTTTACGCCGGGGGATTTGGGATTTTTGAATTTCGACACCAAGTATGCGCGGATCGGCGTGCAGATCTGCTGGGACCAGTGGTATCCGGAGGGTTCGCGGATTACGGCGATGCGCGGGGCGCAGGTGATTTTTTATCCGACGAGCATCGGGTGGCACCCGCACGAGAAGGCGGAGTTTGGGGCGGCGCAACTGGATGCCTGGCGGACGATCCAGCGGGCGCATGCGGTGGCGAACGGGATTTACGTGGCGGTGGTGAATCGCGTGGGATTCGAGGGGAAGCCGGAGAAGGGCGATGCGGGGCTGGAGTTTTGGGGAAATTCGTTTGTGGCGGATCCGTTTGGGGTGGTGGTGGCGGAGGCTTCGCAGGTGAAGGAAGAAATCCTGGTGGTGGAGTGCGATCCGGTGAAGAGCGAGGAGACGCGGAGGAATTGGCCGTTTTTCCGGGATAGAAGGATTGATGCGTTTGAGCCGTTGTTGAGGAGGTGGGACGGAAAAGAGGAAGAGGGACGGTAACACAGAGGTCACAGAGAAGAGGTAGAGAAAGACCAAGCAGAGGCCCAGAGAACGCAGAGGTTCGCAGAGCAAGAGCGGAGAAGAGAAGGAGGGACGGTAACACAGAGTTCACAGAGATTGGAGCACAGAGAGCACAGAGGAAAGAAAGAAAGATGGATAGACGGAAGAGGGCTGCCGCGATTCCTCGACTACGCGGCCCGACGCGCCGGAAAGCGGCGCGAAGGAGAAAATCGGGCCGCTCCGTTCGGAATGACAAGGTAGGCGGAGGACGCGAAGTTCGTGAAGAAAAGGAAACCAAGAGCACAGACCCTTCGAGGCTCAGGGCAAGCACGAGTGTCTGTGCCGCCGAGGGAACGGAGACTGCGGAGATGAAACTGAGGTGGGTAGACAGAGGTTCGCAGACGAAGAGCGGAGAAGAGAAAGGCGGGGATGGGGATGGGATGGAGGATGCCGGCGGAGTGGGAGGGGCATGAGGCTACGTGGCTGGGGTGGCCGCATGAGCTGACGGACTGGCCGGGGAAATTTGCGCCGATCCCGTGGGTGTTCGCGGAAATTGTGCGGCACCTGACGCGCGCGGAGCGGGTGTTTCTGCTGGTGGAGGATCGCGAGGCGGAAGCGCGAGCGCGGGCGATCTTGAAGAAGGCTGGAGCCGCGCTGGAGGCGGTGGAGTTTTTTCACGTGGCGACGGATCGCGTGTGGTTGCGGGATTCGGGGCCGATTTGCGTGAAGAATGCAGTGGGCGAGGTGGCGTACAACAGTTTTGTGTTCAATGGATGGGCGAAGTACGCGAACCATAAGAAGGATGCGGCGGTGGTGGCGAAGGTGAATCGACGGCTGAAGAGGCGCGTGGTTTTGCCGGAATCTAAAGGACGGCGGGTGGTGCTGGAGGGCGGGTCGATCGATGTGAATGGAAAAGGGACGCTGCTGACGACGGAAGAGTGTTTGTTGAGCAAAACGCAGGAGCGGAACCGGGGATTTGCGCGGGAAGATTACGAGGCGATGTTTCGCGAGTATTTGGGAGTGACGCACGTGCTGTGGCTGGGGAATGGGATTGCGGGGGACGACACGCACGGGCATGTGGACGATCTGACGCGGTTCGTGAACGCGACGACGGTGGTGACGATTGTGGAAGAGGACCGGCGCGACGCGAATTATGAGGCGCTGCAGGAGAATTTGGCGCGGTTGCAGGCAATGAAGGATCAGGACGGACGGGCGCTGCAGGTGGAGACGCTGCCGATGCCGGCGCCGGTTTATTTCGACGGGCAGAGGTTGCCGGCGAGCTACGCGAATTTTTATATTGCGAATAAATTGGTGCTGGCGCCGACATTCAATGATGCGAATGACCAGGTGGCGCTGGATGTGTTGGGGAGAGTGTTTCCGGGGCGCGAGGTGGTGGGGATATACTGCCGGGATTTGGTGCTGGGCTTGGGAACGATACACTGCATGACGCAGCAGGAACCGGCTGCGGGATAACAGAGGAGGAACTCTAAATGTTGGCTGCGATTGCGGCGTTGATGATGCAACAGAGAGAAGTGGAAAGGAACGTCCGGCACATGTGGAGCCAAGCTCCCCACGGGCTCCTGGCGTGGATTATTGTGGGATTGATTGCGGGATGGCTGGCGGGAAAATTGGGGCGCGGGCGGGGATTTGGGTGCATCGGGGATATTCTGCTGGGGCTGATCGGGTCCGTGATCGGCGGATGGATTTTCACGAAGCTGGGGATTGTGCACGGGAATACGTTTTTGCTTTCGTTGGCGGCGGCGACGGCGGGAGCGGTGGTGCTGGTGGCGATCGCACATTTGTTTTTTGGGGGGAGAGAACGATAGGAGAAGAGAAAGTCAAAAGATTTAACACAGAGGGCACAGAGGGAAGAACACAGAGTTCGCAGAGACGAGAAGAAACGAGAGAGTGTGTGGCGTTTGATCATCGGCTTGCCACGATCCCTCCACTACGCGAACCGGCATGCAGAAACCGCATGCAGGAAAAAACCGCTTGGCCCCGGTCGGGATGACAACCACCAACAGCACAGTCACGTCGAAGCTGAAAGCAAGCAGGAGTGTGTGGATTGTCAAACACAAGAGCAAGGCAAACCCAAGAAAACCCAAGACCTAGGCACAAAATAGGTACCTGGGGCACCCGGCTGAATCTCAGCGCATTATTTCTCAGTCAAGGGCGACTCACGGGATTTCAGTTGCCCGCAGGCATTGGCTTCGCACTCTCCGGCGGTCGTAGTCCCCGCACCAGGATCCACACACTGAGCACCACTTCAAAGACCACAACCGGCATTTCGTACCAGTGCACAGAGACGATCGCGCCGAAACCGCGGTGGTTGAGGTAAGCGAATCCGCAGACCCCTTCGAAGAGCGCCGACAACACGCCGTAACCAGCCAGTGCCCGCGGAACATAGCTCGATTTGAAGAACAGATAGCTAAAAAGGACCCACCCGATCGCGTAACAGGTCAAACCGATGTAGTAAGCATCCCAGCCTGAGGCAAGCTGCAATCCGGCCAGGGCCTGAAGGCGTTCCGGCTCAAACACCTGCAAGTAACCCCCACCGCCTATGATCCGCAAGGCGCTGAACAGACCAAGCAGCCCGACGAACCACATGATGACGTAGACCAGTCTGGTGAATACCGCGAACAGAGCCAGACCCCGGCTGATCGGCTTGAGCACCACGTAGAGTGCAGTCAGCACCGCGATCATCCCCAAGCCGTATACGACGGCCGAGGCAATGTAGTAATGAACGAGTTGTTCGTGCGCGATGAAGTTCCGGGCCGTCTCCACATCGTGGTCCCAAACCAGAAATGGGCCATAGAAGCGGGAATAGGCAATCGTGATGAGGACGAGTGTCAGCAGGGTTGTAATTGCGAAACCCCGGGCAGCCTGGCGTTGCCAACGGTCGATCATAGGTTCCTTTCTCGGCCCTGAGAAATGACTCGCTCCTTACAGTTCGAATTCGAGTATGCCCTTTCCGGGATCGAAAGTTGCATAGGGCTCAAACAATTTTAAACCACTACGAACAAAATCGACAGGGAGGGAGGGAAGAGTATTTTGGCGAAAGAAGGAGGGACTGTAACACAGAGTTCACAGAGGGAAGAACACAGAGAAGAGAAAGGCAAGAGAGGAGCGGCTCAGACGTTGGAACGTAAGAGCCCACCCTTCGCTGAAAAGTGCGAAGGATGGGGCACCCTCAAGTCCTTTTGATTTGTAACGTAACGAGGACAACCCAAGAGCACAGTCAAGAGTGACTGTGCCACCGAATGACCCTCCGTAGCTCAAGGTAAACATCAGTAAGTGTGCCACAAGCGGTGAGGCGCGAAGCGGAACGGCCATAAGGAAGGAACGTGTGGGTGTGGTACGATTTAGGGTTGGTTTGCGGAGAAAAAACATCATTGAGCAAGACTAATCAGACGTTGACGGCCATTCCCCTTGGGGGACTTGGCGAATTCGGAATGAACATGCTGGTGTTGCGCTATGGCGACGACATCATCGTGATCGATGCGGGAATGATGTTCCCGGAATCGGAATTGCTGGGCGTGGACCTGGTGATTCCGGACATCACGTATTTGAAGCAGAACCGGGAGCACGTGCGCGCGATCGTGCTGACGCACGGGCATGAAGACCACATCGGGGCGCTATCGTACATTTTGCGGGACCTGAACGTGCCGATTTATGGGACGCGATTCACGCTGGCGCTGGTGAAGAAACGGCTGGAAGAAGCGGGACTGATGGAGGTGGCAAAGCTGTATGAGGTGGTGCCGGGGCGGCGGATCGAGATCGGGCCATACGAGATCGAGTTTATTCCAGTGACGCACAGCACGCTGGATTGCGTGGCGCTGGCGATCCGCACACCGCTGGGTGTGATCATCCATACGGGTGATTTTAAGATTGACCAGACACCGGTGGACGATTACCGGATGGATTTGCACACCTTTGCGCGGTATGGAAGCGAAGGGGTGCTGGCGCTGTTCAGCGATTCGACGAACGTGGAGCGGCCGGGGTTCACGCCCTCGGAGCGCA
>Ga0326728_10002739_pt1 | contig 57496 bp, 51 predicted proteins | sample MB3enrmetagenome_FD_207602 | JGI IMG/M metagenome (GOLD analysis project Ga0326728, IMG submission 207602) | Lab enriched peat soil microbial communities from McLean, Ithaca, NY, United States - MB31MN | ecosystem: Environmental > Terrestrial > Soil > Wetlands > Peat | place: USA: New York... | reverse complement strand
GAGGTGCGTACGTGAATATCCGGAATACTTGCCGAGTTTGTGCAGGACAACTTACCCCCATTCTTTCTCTGGGCGAACAGTATGTCTCGAACTTTCTTTCGCCCGAACAACCCGATGGCGTCAAGGCGCCGCTCGAACTGGTGCTCTGCAGACGGTGCGGGTTACTGCAATTGCGACACACGGTCCCGGGCGAAGCCATGTATCAGAATTATTGGTATCGTTCGGGCACCAATCAGACTATGCGGAGTGCTCTCGCCGATATCGCCAACACGGCCGAGCGACTGCTGAACCTCCAAGCAGGAGAGGCGGTCGTCGACATCGGCTGTAACGATGGCACTCTGTTGGCCTCGTACCTCACATCGGGCATCTACAGAATCGGCTTCGACCCTGCCGAAAACCTGGCAGTTTTTTCGCGAAAGATCGCCGACAAGGTAATCGGCGGCTTCTTCGAGGCTGACGCTTTTCAGCGGGATCCGGACCTGAAAGGCCGACGGCCCAAGATCGTGACTTCCATCGCCATGTTCTATGACCTCGAAGACCCGAACAAATTCGTTTCCGATATTAAGAAGATCATGGATCCGGATGGACTGTGGGTGGTGCAAATGAGTTATCTGCCGCTCATGCTCAAACAACACGATTTTGGCAATATCTGTCACGAACACCTGGAGTACTACTCCTTGGAATCGCTCGAGTACTTGCTGAAGCTGCATGACTTCTCGGTTTCGGATGTCGAGTTGAATGACGTCAATGGAGGGAGCTTTCGGGTTTTTGTCCGGAATCGCGGCGCCGATGAAACTTGCTTCGGCGACGCGGCGTATCGCAGGCTCGCCACAGAACGTGTGAACGCCCTGCGCGCCCGGGAAGCCAAGATGGGGCTGGGCGAGGCCGCAACTTACCGGGAGTTTGCCGCTTGGGTGGAACGAATCAAGGATGACGTCTCCAGGTTCATCGGCGAGCAGGTGCAGCGCGGCAAAAAGGTGGCCATCTATGGCGCATCCACCAAGGGAAACGTCATGCTGCAGTACTTTGGACTGGACCACGGGCTGATCACCGCCGCTTCCGAACGCAATCCCGACAAATGGGGGAAGGTAACGGTCGGAACCCGCATTCCCATCATTTCCGAAGAGCAGGCGCGGGCTGCCAAGCCGGATTACTTCCTGGTTTTGCCCTGGCACTTCATTGAGGAATTCCGCGATCGTGAGAAGAACTACTTGCTCGGCGGCGGGAGGTTTATTGTTCCCCTGCCTCACTTTACCTTGATCTGACGAATTGCGATCCGAGGTTTCACGATCTGACGCTTCACCCAGCACCTTTTTCCCGAGAACATCATGACAGCGGCCATGCCGGAACCACCCAGCGGCGCTCGCAACCATGCGAGTCTGAACCCGGCGAGTGCGAACCCGGCGAGCGTCCGAGTGTTCAAGAACTACTCGTTTCTCGCTTCCTCGTACGCCGCGAGCCGGCTCCTGACCTTTGTTTCGCTGGTTTGCATTGCCCGTCGATTGGGCGTGCAGCCCTTTGGACAAGTCAATTTCGCGCTGGCGATCTTCACCTATTCGACGCTGCTGACTCACCTCGGCCTGATGACCTTCGGCACCCGCGAGGTGGCTCGGCATCCCGGTCAAATTCAGCGTCAAGTCGCCGCCATTCTATCTCTCCGAATGGCCCTCACGCTGGCGTCCTTCTTATTGCTGCTTGTATTTACTTATCTGGTGGCGCTTGACCGACAACTCAAAATTTTGATTGTCCTCTTTGGTTTCTCTTTGTTCCCCACGGCCGCGCTGATGGACTGGGCATTCAAGGGTGTAGAGCGGATGAATGTGGTGGGCGTGATCGAGATTGTCCGGGCAATCCCCTATCTTGCCCTGATTCTATTTTGCGTCAAGCAGCCAGCTCATGTCCTGCGGATACCCATTTTCTTTTTCTTTGCTACCGTCCTGGCCGCCCTTCTGGGATTGGCCCTCTTCCGGCGAGATTACGGATTTCTGCGGCCTCAAATTGAGCTCGCCTTCTGGAAAAGGGCGATGCGAGAATCTCTGCCGCTCGGGTTTGCTTTCATGCTTTTGCAGGTCTACTACTTGACCGATACCGTGGTGTTGGGCTTTCTGCGGGGCGCCGTTTACGTTGGCTGGTACAGTGCCGCCTACAAATCGGTCGCTTTCGTCTTAGTCATGGGAGGGCTGTTTTTTGAGACCACCTTCCCGGTCATCTCGCGCTACTATAAGCAGGCCAGGGAGAGACTGCCCTGGCTCATAACTTCCTCTCTCCGACTAACCATCCTTTTCGCGATTCCCATGGCGGTAGGCGGAACAGTTTTGGCCGGGCCCATCCTGATTAGTCTGTACGGGCCGGAGTACCAGGCCGCCACGATCGCATTCCAACTTTTGATCTGGGCCGTCGCCATCGAGCTAATCGGGATGAATTGGGGATTTGCCTTGATGGCCTGCGACCGCGCAACAGAATACATGAAGGCGATGGGATTGGGCGCGACCCTGAGCGTCGCTTTGAATCTGGCGCTGATTCCGAAGCTAGGCCTGATGGGGGCGGGGTTGGCTCGTTTGACGAGTTCGGCGCTCATCGCGCTGTGTCTTTGGTTCCAATTCCGGCGCGTTTCACGGCTCCACTGGATGCAGTATCTGTTCAAGCCGGTCCTGGCCAGCGCTTTGATGGTCGCGGCGATGTTTCTCCTCGGCCATTCCTGGATTCTCCGCATGGCGCTGGGGACCGTGGTCTATGGCGGCACCATCCTCCTCATCGGTCCACCGGAACGCACCCACGTGCTGAGGCTCGCCCATGCCATCTGGGCTCCGTCCACGGCCATCGGCATTCCAATTGCAGGCTCTCCAAGAGCGAGCTTTCAAGCGTCTGAAGGGCCGCGCGCAACCGAGACAGTGTAGAGATGACTCGCGCAACAGTTTCCGAGAGCCCGTTCTTGCCGGGATGGGTCTGGCTCATCCCCCTCGCGCTGATCGTTTTCTTTCTTGAAGCTTTGCAGCCGGTTGACAACCCAACGGAACGAATCGTCTGGTACTCGGTTCTGATTATCATCGCCACCACGGGATTAACGCGAGTATGCCGAATCCAAAAGCAATTCGACTTCTTCGAGCCCTTGCACCTGACATTCGCGCTCTTCGTGATCTTCTATCCGGTTCGCGCTCTCTTCGCCGTGTGGTTGGACGACCCTTGGTTTGACCCCGCCCAGGCAGCCATCTGGAGAGGCCTTTCAGCTGCGATGTTGGGCTTCGTTTGTTTTGCCATAGGCTATAAGTTCAGCTCGAAAAAGTTCGTTATGCGCCGAAGGATTTGGCTGGATCGTGGCTGGAACCTGGAGCGGGTCAATGTCGCAAGTCTTTTCTTTCTGCTTCTCGGTCTAGCTGGTTTCGCGGCTATGCGTTTCTTCGGTGGATCTCTCCTCTACTTCCTCTTGATCGACCCCGACATCAAGGGTCCCCAAGAGATGACGCCCTGGTTCTTCTACTTACTTTGGATTTGCCTGCTCCTTCAAGTGGGTGCGCTGATCCAGCTTGGCGCCTGGCTCTCTACTGGCCGCCGAGCTCTCTGGACGGCGCTCTATTGTATCTTGGCACTATTGTCCACCTTTTTCCTCGGCCGATATTTTACCGTGCTCTCCTTGATGATGTTGACGCTCAGTTGGCATTACAAGAGGAGCAGAATCAAGGCCTCCCAAGTCGCGATCCTTTTCTTGTTGGTGCTTGGTTACCTCGGAGTCGCAGGCTTTTATCGTGAGTGGATTTCCCCGGATAATAACCTGGAAGAGACCGGCGAATTCGTCGAACTCGCCGGCGAGCAGGACAAACTCGTTCTCCGCTACGTAGTCGCCAACTTGGAGGAACTCTCCAACCTCTCCGAAGTTATTTCCATGACGCCAGCGGAACTTCCTTATCAGTTCGGCTCGACTTTCACGCCTGTGATTTCCAAGCCGGTTCCCCGTGTTTTGATGCCAACGAAGCCTCTGGGCGCCGATGCTCTGTTTACGCGGCAACTCTCCCCCGGCTCATATGACAGCGGCTTAGTAACTGGGCTGGGAGCTTGGGGGGAGTGGTATTTGAACTTCTCCTGGCTGGGACTCATTTTGGGAATGGCGCTGACCGGCGCCCTCAGTTCTACCGTGTATAGATCCATGAGAGCGACGGCCGAGTTCGGCCGGGTCATGTTGTATGACAGCTTTGTTGTCGTCTTGTTTACCTGGCTGCGAAGCGATTTCAACGCGGCCACGTCCCTTGGCCTTTATTACCTTATTCCTGCCCTCGTCGCCCTGGCGTACGTCAGTCAGCCCAAACCTGGGACGCAGATCGGGCACATACAATCGAGTCCTTATGGCCGATGAGGGAACTGGAGGTGCGAATGTCGCTGGGGCAGTTACGTAACCGCACCAATTTATTGAAAGGCTACTTCGCGGCGGAAAAGGACTTCCCGATCGCCTTCGGGGAAACCTTGGCCCGGGGTGTCTTGAAGCCTCCATGCACCGCGATTGGGCCGCGTTATGTTTCCCGGATTGTAGAGGCGGGCGAATATCAGCAGGTCTACTTTCGCGGCATTGTTTCCCCACTGTTCTGGCCCACGAGATTAGGACTTTTCGACCTCTACAAGGCCGCGACCGACTGCTTACACGAAGAGGACTGGCACCACTACGAAGTACCCGAAACCAGGGTGCGACCTGGCGATGTGGTGCTCGATTGCGGAGCCGCGGAGGGCATATTTGCACTGAGTGTGCTCGAACGGGCCGGTCAGGTAGCGATCTTCGAACCATCCCCGGACTTTGCCGCCAGCCTCCAGCGCACGTTCGGCAACGCTCCCAACGCGATCGTTGTTCCTGCTGCACTGGGCAGCGCCGAGGGAAAGGCCTTTCTCTCAGGGAGTTCGCTGTATGGATTCGTCAGAATGGACGATGGAATACCTATAAATATAACAACCGTGGACGCCTGGGCGGCCAGAACAAACACACGAGTCGATTTTATCAAGGGAGACCTGGAGTCGTATGAATTCGAAGTGCTGAAGGGGGCACGGACGATTATCCAAAGAGACCGGCCGAAGATTGCATTTACTGTCTATCATCCCGGAAACAATTGGAAAGAGATGGCCGCTTTTCTGCAAGGACTCGTGCCCGAGTATCAGTTTCGGATCAAGGGTCTTTCCTACAATGCCGGACAACCGCGGCCGGTGATGCTGCACGCATGGACCTAGAATCGGAATCGAGCCCAGGTAGATAGAGACACGGATGAAGATTCTGTACACGACCGCGCGCTTTCCTTATCCGCCACTGCGCGGCGACCGAATGCTGCCGTATTTTCGCATCCAGCACCTGGCTCGAAAACACGAGATCACGCTGCTCTCGTTTGTCGAAGGGCCCGAAGAGATGGCGTACGTACGCCACTTAAAAGAGCACTGCGTGGAGGTCCATACCGTCCCTCTGCCGCGGTGGCGCTCCTACGCCAGCATGCCCGGCGGCGCCCTCAGTTCCTTGCCGCTGCAAGTGCTCTACTATTCATCGCGCGAGTACCAAAAGAGGCTGCGGGAAATCCTGGCCAAGCATAAGTTCGATGTCATTCACACCGTGTTATCGCGCGCCGCCAATCACACCATCGGCCTCGAAGGCATGGTGAAGGTGTGCGAGATGATTGACACCCTATCCCTGACCATGAAGCGGCGAGCGGACAAGGCGGGTTGGCCGGTGCGAGGAGTCTGGAGGATGGAAGCAGAGCGCATGCGTCGTTTTGAGCAACGCATCTGCCAGAGCTTTGACGGTATCGTAGTCGTTTCCGAGACCGACCGGCAAGAACTGAATGCTCCGAACGTGACCGTGATACCGGTGGGAGCCGATGTCTCCCTGCGCCCGAGGTCGGCGCCCAATGGGCGCAACGTGGTCATCTTCACCGGTAATTTCGCGTATCGCCCCAATCGGGACGCCGCCATCTTTCTGCTCAACGAGATCTGGCCCCAGTTGCGGCAAGTCTTGCCGGAGGCGCGCCTCCGAATCGTTGGCACCAGTCCCGGCCCGAGCCTCCGGCGGGTGGCGCGCCAGTTCCCCGAGGTGGAGGTGACGGGATTCGTATCGGATCTCCGTCAGCACCTGCTCGAAGCGGATGTGGCGGTCGCACCCATTCGTGTCGGAGGGAACGGAATGCATTGCAAGGCCCTTGAAGCCATGGCCTGCGGCACCCCGGTGGTGGTTTCTCCCATGGTCACCGGCATCCAGGGAAAGCCAGGAAAAGATTTTCTCGTAGCCCGGGACGTGTCCGAGTATGTCCAGGCCGTCCGCAGCGTGCTGGAGAATCCGGCGCTGGCAGCGGCGTTATCGGAGCGTGGAAGGCGGCTGGTCGCGGAGAACTACAGTTGGGAGAAAACCACTGAACGACTGGAATTGTTCTACGAAGAACTGCTCGATCGCCGCTCCGAATCCGCCAACTCCGAATCCAGTGACTCGCAACCCGCTAATGCGCAGTCCAGCAACCATGCGTATCGGAATTGACGCCCACTTTGTGTCCTACGAGCTTCGTGGGATCGGGAAGTATATCTTGCAACTCGTCTCACGGCTGATCCAGGCTGACGAATCCGCTGACCGGTCTAATGACCTATCTAATAACAATGACTATGTCATTTACGGCGATCCGCAGATGTTCCCCCCATGGCGAGGCTGCCGCAATAACAAGATTCAGTTTCGCAATCCCGCTGGCCTGCCGTATCCTCTTTGGGAGCAGTTGGTGTTGCCCTTATGGGCGCATCAAGATCGTCTTGAGCTTCTGCATTGTCCGGCCAACACCGCCCCCATCGCTCTCCCCAACCACATCAAGCTGGTTATAACTATCCATGATGTTATGTACCTCCTCCCGGGCACCGTCCTATCGGCCTCAAAGGTACTTCGCCAACGATTGGGAGCGTTTTACCGAAGGATGGTGGTGCCTGGAGTGGCGCGTCGCGCGGACTGCATCATTGCAGTCTCGGAATTCTCCAAGCAAGAGATCGTCCAATACCTGAGGATTATCCCGGATCGCATTCGGGTAATCCATGAGGGAATTGACCCGCGCTTCGGCTCTTGCGACGGGATTGCCTTGCCGCCCAAGGAGATTGGCGGTCAGAGCCTCGAATCGCCTTTCATTCTGGCTCTGGGGGCCGGCGATCCGAGGAAGAACACAATGGCGGCGATCCGGGCGTACGCGTCGCGCTGGCGCGAGCTCCCCCGTCAGGAAAAACTGGTAATCGTCGGACTGCGTGATTGGCGCTCCTCCGCTGCCTATGGTTTGGTTCGTCAACTGGGTCTAGACCAAAAAGTGTTGTTCGCAGGGTACGTGCCGGAGAAATTATTGGCTTGGCTTTACACGGCATCGCGCTGCTTCCTATACCCCACTCTCTACGAAGGATTTGGTTTCCCGGTGCTGGAGGCAATGGCATGTGGCACCCCGGTCATCGCCTCCAACTGCACCTCGGTGTGCGAAATTGCCGGTGACGCCGCAATTCTCGTTGACCCCTCTTCCGAGGAAGCAATTGGCAACGCGCTGGTGCGGCTCCTCGGGGACGAACCTCTGAGGCGCCAATTGATTCAGCAAGGAAGAGCGCGGGCCCAGAAGTTCGACTGGCAAGACACGGTCCAAAAAACGCAAGGAGTTTACGTGGAACTGAGTGAAAGGCGCGAATGAGCTGGCCTTGGTTCCATCTTAAGCTCTGGCCGGATCATCGCCGAAGTTAAGTTTGTGCCCCCAAAATGGAATCTGGCAAACATATTTCGCCGGCAATGACGAATAAGGTGCTGGTCACCGGTGCCAATGGATTTGTTGGTCGCGCGACCTGCACTGCGCTGGCTGACCTGAACATTCCGGTTCGACGGGCAGTTCGCAGTCTGCCGCCCGGAGCTTCGCCGCCCGTTCCATCGCACGGAGCCCACTCGCTATCGCAAGAGATTTGCCGGGTGGGCGATATCGGGGAGTCGACGGATTGGTCTAAAGCGCTGGATGGGATCAGTGTCGTGGTTCATCTGGCGGCACACGTCCATGTGATCAACAAGTCTTCTGCCAGGGCCGCGAGCGAATTTCATCGCGTCAATACGGCCGGCACTGAGCAGTTGGCCACGGCCGCCGTAAGAGCCGGAGTGCGGCGGTTCGTCTACCTGAGTTCCGTGGGCGTTAATGGAAGAAGTACAAATGGCCGTCCGTTCACGGAAACCGACGTGCCGCATCCTCATGACGCTTACACCATGTCCAAGTGGGCGGCAGAACAGAAACTGCGGACCATAGCCAATGACTCGGCCCTCGAGATCGTGATCATTCGTCCGCCGATCGTCTATGGCCCGGGCGAGCCGGGAAACTTTGTGCGGCTGGTTCAGCTGGTTGACAGCGGTCTGCCACTTCCCTTGGGGGCCATATCCGGGCGCCGCAGCTTAATCTATGTGCGTAACCTGGTGAACGCGATTGTTACTTGTGCCCAGCATCCGGGCGCCGCTGGGCAAACATTCCTGGTAAGCGATGGCGAGGACGTTTCCACACTGGAGTTAATCTGCCGTATAGCCGACGCTTTGGGACGACGAACGACGTTGATCCCTCTTCCCCTCGGTTGTCTGCGAGTCTTGGGAAGACTTACTGGAAAATCAAAGCAGTTGAATAGCCTGCTCGGGTCACTCGTCATCGACAGTTCCAGAATTCGCCGCGAACTCGCATGGAGTCCGCCGTGTCTAATGTCGGACGGACTGCAGGCAACAGCGGACTGGTATTTGGGGGAAAATCGATCCCGAGCGTCCCGCCGTTTGGTCCCCGTTCACAAGTAGGCCCCGGGGCGCGCAGTCCCTGTCGGCTGTATTTGGGGATGGCTCAACCGTCGGGATGGCTTCAAGCACGCGGCATACTGCCTGAGTTCCGACCCGCGCGCAATCAAGGGACCGGGCGCCTCCGAAGGCGCGGCGTTCAACGTCGTCAGTCTCGGATTTCTTGCCTACGACCCTCGGGAACGCTTCCCTCCACCCGGTGGTTCAGGTTTCTTGGAGTTAGGACGATAGCTAGAACGACAGGCAAAACCATGGGCACAACCACCGTCGCATCGTCTCCCTCGCTTTCGGCACGCCGGCTGCCCGCATGGAAGCGCAGTATCGATCTGGTGCTGGGGGGAACGCTCCTGTTTCTGTCTAGTCCTCTGTTCTTGCTGTGCTGGGCCGCGGTTCGGCTGACGTCTCCGGGCCCCGCCCTGTATTGGTCCGAGCGCGTGGGGAAAGACAATCGTCTTTTTGTCATGCCCAAGTTCAGGACGATGCGCGTCGACGCGCCGCAGGTAGCGACCCATTTATTGCAGCGACCGGAGCGCTATCTAACCCCGATCGGAGCCCTGTTGCGTAAGACCAGCCTCGACGAATTGCCCCAACTGGTCAGCGTCTGGAGCGGCGATCTGAGCCTGGTGGGGCCTCGTCCAGCGCTCTTTAATCAGGACGATCTAGTCGCGCTTCGTACCGCTTACGGCGTGCATCGTCTGGTTCCCGGAATTACGGGCTGGGCTCAAGTCAATGGCCGCGACGAGTTGGCGATTCCCCTCAAGGTTCGTTACGACGCCGAATACATGGCCGCGCAATCGCTTGTCCTGGACTTGAAGATCCTGGCTCTCACCCTGTGGAGAGTGCTCAAGGCGGAGGGCGTACAACACTAGGACTCCATTCGTTCCCCATTCGATTCCTGGGACGGAGTATCCGCCGACTTGAGATCCGCCCCGCCCCGCGCCGGAAATCGCCGCGCCGTTCCATCCCGCTCATGAAATTGCAGCCATCTGCTAAAGGAAATGTCCACAAATGACGATCAATCAAGAACAGTTCAAAACTAAGGAAGTGTCCTAGTCGGACTATGAGAAAAATCAGCAAGAAGTCCCCGGCGCTGTTCCGTTGCCGGTCTCTGTTGGTGCTCGTATCGCAGATTGGTCTGATCCTCTGCTCTCTGGTATGCGCCTGGCTCCTGCGCTTCGAGTTCCGGCTGCCGGACTCGAGCCAGCTGTGGACGGCGGCTCCCATACTCATTATGGTTCGCCTGGTGGTCATGCCATTCTTCAACCTTATGCACGGGTGGTGGCGGCACACCGGGATGAGCGATGCGGCGGACGTCTTGAAAGCCGTGGTCACCGGTTCGTTTGCGTTCCTCCTCATCGTGCGCTATGGCTTGGGGCTGAAAGGCTTTCCCCTATCCATTTATGCTTTGGAGGCATTGATCACTTTCACGCTCTTGACCGGCGTGCGCGTGCTTTCACGCCTGCTGGCGGAAACCGTGCGGCGAGACTCGACCTCGAAACGCCTAATCCTGGTGGGTGCGGGACATGCTGCCCAGATGATCATTCGCGAAATTCAGGAAGTGGAAACCGGCTATAAGGTAATCGGCTGTGTCGATGACAACCCCCTGAAGAAAGGGCTGCGAGTTCTGGGCGTACCTGTGCTGGGCCCGGTTGAGGTTCTGGCGAAAGTGGTCGGCCAGCAAAGAATCGACGAAGTCCTGATTGCGATTCCCTCGGCTACTCAGGACCAGATGTGCCGCCTGGTGGCGATCTGCAAGGAGGCGGGCACTGCCTTCCGAACCGTCCCGGCAATGGCGGAATTGATCGCCGGTCGAGTCACCCTGCAGCAGGTTCGAGAAGTTTCACTCACCGATCTTTTGGGACGCATCCCCGTCGACCTCGACCTGGAATCGGTGCGCGAGCATATTCGGGACCGCGTGGTCATGGTCACCGGCGCCGCGGGGTCCATTGGCTCCGAACTATGCCGGCAAATCAGAACTTACAAACCGAAACTGCTATTGTGTCTCGACCGGAATGAAAACGGGATCTTCCACTTGCAGCATCAGCTTGCCCGGGACGACGGCGACGGCAACAACGGCGTTAACGACCGCAAGGTATTCTGTGTCGCCGACTTCTCGAACCCGGAGCGCATGCGCAAAATATTCCTGACCTACAGGGTCGAGATCGTCTTCCATGCCGCCGCGTACAAGCACGTGCCGGTCATGGAATCCAATGTGGACGAGGCGGTCAGCAATAACGTCTTCGGCCTGCTGGCATTGTTGAGCGTGGCCGAGAGTTCCAACTGCTCGGCTTTTGTGATGATTTCGTCCGACAAAGCCGTGAACCCGACGAACGTCATGGGCTGCACCAAGCGGGTGGGAGAATTGATTCTCGCGGCCTGGCCCGGGGAGCGGATGCGTTGCGTGTCGGTCCGGTTCGGCAATGTCCTCGGATCGAACGGCAGCGTGATTCCGCTCTTCCAGGAACAGATCCGTCAAAATCAGCCCATCACCATCACCCACCCTGACATAACCCGCTTTTTCATGACCGTTTCGGAAGCGGTCTGCCTGGTGTTGCAGGCCTTTGCGATCGGCCGGGACGGCGACATCCTGGTGCTCGATATGGGAAAGCCGGTGCGGGTCGCGGACCTGGCGAAAACTCTGCTTCGCCTTTCCGGCAAATCCGGCCAGGAATTCAAGTTCATTGGCCTCCGTCCGGGCGAAAAACTTTTCGAGGAGCTCTTCTACCCCGATGAGCGGGTTTTTCCGAGCGCCTGCGAAAAGATAGCCTGTACCGAAAGTGTTCGGCTCGCCTGGCCGGCGTTGAAGCGTGGCCTCGACGAACTCTATGTCGCCGTGTCGCTTGGCAAGCGAGCCTCCATCCTCGCCCAGCTCCAGCAGATCGTGCCGCAATTCACCTACGCGGGTTCAGATCAGGCCGGAAGCATTGAGAACGTGCCGTTAAGACCGAGTGCGGCCGATGCGCGGCATGAAGTCCCAACGCTGGTGGATATGCCGGTAATGCTCTATCGAACCCGGCCGGCGAAATCTTTATTGGGACCACCAGCCGGTGGCAGTCCTGGGGACTGATTCCGTTCTGTCAGCGCCGGTCATTGTCACTATTACTGGATCAGCTCTAGCCCGAAATTATCAGGCCATGATCGCTAAGCCTCGGGCCGGAACCGATAATGGCGTGTGGGCGCATCGCGGCAAGGGTCGGCCGCTCGTTTAACATTCGGACATACAGCTAACCGGCAAGGACAAGAGGTCTTATCATGTCCTGTCAGTCGTCTGCTGAACGCACCATAAACGGTTCTCGCCGGCAGTGGTGTGCTATCTACACGCAATTCAACCATGAAAAGAAAGTCGCAGAGAGACTGCAAGCCGGAGGAATCGAATCCTTTGTTCCGTTCTGCCGTGTCGCGCGGCACTGGAACAATCGGCAAACTCGCGTAATTGGCTTCCCGCTATTTCCCTCATACGTATTTGCTCGTATGGATTTAGGTGATCGTATTTACGTATTGACAATTGCGGGCGTCGTGGGCTTTGCGGAGGATGGCGGCGGCCCCGTTTGCATCCCTGAAAATGACATTGAACTAATGCAGGTCAGTGTGAAGGAACACCGAGTTGAGTCGCACGTGACCGGAGGCAACGGTTGCCGGGCCAAGGTCATGCACGGACCTCTTGCCGGGCGTCTGGGCACCGTGTTTCCCGAGCACCATAAGGCTCGCATCGTCTTTTCGATCGCTGCCATTCAACTGGCACTCGCGGTTTACGTAAAGCTCGCAAATCCCGGCAGGCCGCATCGCGTTCTGCCGATCCTTTTTCTCCATCTTTGCAGCCAACTTGTCGGAAGTTCGCCCCATTCGATCCTCTCCAAATCCCACTGGTCATATGCGTTCAGGCTCCGCAATATGTTTCCCCCGCCAATAGAAAAAAGAACATCGCGGCTCCCCACAGCAGCGGTGGCTGGACAAAATCGCACTAGCCGAGGCCCATGGTCGCAAGATCAGAAGGACGGAACTAAAGCCGGAGCAGAGCCTTGGCATCATCGGCAGATTGAAAGCGCCGTATGACACCTTCGCGCTGCTTCTTGCGTGCCTCGGACGCCGGAGCGAGGAGGCTGCACCGTTGCAGCCTCATGATCTCGATGACGACTGCGTACTGCACTTTCGACGCATCATTTACAAACGCCGAGTGGTGGAATTGAAAGAGGACGAGCAAATCCACATGCCGCTCGATCCAGTCGAGCACGCGGAACTGATTCAACGCTTGCGTAAGCTGGGCGAGGGGAAGAAATGGATCAGTCGTTATCAAGGACACCCTCGGTCACAGCAAAGTTGATCTGGCAATGAACGTGTACGACAAAGCGAGCGCCGAGGACATCCGTGCGGGTCTGCGGGTGGTGAGCAAGAAGTTGTTAGGGAGCGATTTGCTACCAACGGATTTGCTACCAAGCACTCCGAAGCAACCTGAGGGGAGCGAGAGTGCGGCGTAAGTCCAGTTGTTGCAATGAAAGATGGTGAGCGCGGAAGGAATCGAACCTTCAACCTACTGATTAAGAGTCAGTTGCTCTGCCAATTGAGCTACGCGCCCACTGCCGTCGGCAAGGTGGGGACAAATTTTAATTATACCATCCGTTTTGCGCCGTCCTGTCGGCGGCTGCGCCTGCGCTTTGCTATTTCGCTCTATCTAATCTCGATTTTGGGCAAGGCTCCGGCGATGCCGACATCGCGAGCGGATTCATCAGCGGGAACGGCAGCAGATCGAAGCCGTCATCACAGCTTGCACAACAGGAGGCTATGCGCTTCTGTCAGGAGCAGCGTAACGGCGGCCACGGCGGGCGGATTTGCCGAGGGCAGGCAAGGCGGACCCTGCGGCGAGATGTCAGTTCCCGACAGGCCCAATCCGCAGGAGGAGGACGAAACGCCTCCGAACGAGTCGGCCGAGCCCAACTAAATTTGGGCACAACTTGAGTTTTAGACTAACTCTAGTTTGAACGCAGCGTAATCCCGCAGCGGCGTCCGCGCGGTTTCGCGATTACGCCGAGACGGCTTCTCGTCTCTGCTCCGCCACGGCAGGCTTCGAACCGGACATTGGTTCGCGAAGCGGCGGTTTGCGAATCGGCACAACCTCGGCCTGAGCCGGCGCTCGCTGCTCGACTATTCCGATGACCGGTCGGTTAGGCGCGCCCATTGCGGGCATGGATACGAACCTGCTCTCGCTCCAAAGCCGATCAATCAATCGGCGTTCCCACGGGCGCAGCACTGGCTGCGGCAACGTGAAAAAATTTCGAAACGTCCACATCAGACAAATGCGTTGCGTGAAATTCGGCTGCACATATCGAGGTCCGATCGGCGTGTCCAGTTCAAGAACGCCATCGGCGAGTTTTTCAATCCACATAACATGGCCCACCCTGGGAAAGACGGCCAACGCCGCCACAATATAAAAGCGGGCTATTATTGCACCAAGGACGGGGCAATGGGAAGCATTTTTTTGCATATTGTTATCTTGGGGAGAATTTTCCTGCACTGCCTGGCTCAATTTGAGAAAAGGCGCCCGACGCCGGGTTTGGCACTGAGCACGATCAACCGGCCCTCAGCCGATCTCCGGCAACAATGCGATGCGGTCGAGGGTAGCGGCTATGCCCATACCCTTGCCTTCCGACTCCTCCACCCGCACAACCGAGGCCTGACAGAGCGTCCATCCCCCGGGTCCCAGTCCCAGGCTGGGAGGCAGCATGACGACCAGTTCCAGCTTGGAGCCCGCTTTCATCCCCGACTCGGAATACAAAAAGATTCCTGTTGAACTCAGGTCACGAGTCAAGCCCTGGTGCTCACCGCCCTCGTGACGCACCTTGACCGGGACACGAACTGGAATCCGCTGGCGCGAACGCCTCTCACGAGATGTGGCCTTCTCAGTCATATGCTGTGGAAGTGTACCCCAGTTTGCCCGATTTTTGCTGGATTCTGGAGCGGACACTCTTGTGCGCCGAATGTCTCTATTCTTGCTTGTTTACTCCGATAGGTATTAGCCCGCCCTGCCAAAATGCAGCCTAAGTCCTTATTCCGGAAGGTAATTATCCCTTGACAGTAGGTACGCGATTGTGCTATGTTTTTACCTGAAAGTAGGTAAGCTCATGGCCCACAACAACCGCAAACCGAATATGCTCCCGTTCACGGTGAAAGACTTCCAAAAGCAGTTCCCAGACGACCCCACCTGTCTTGAATGGCTCAAGAACTACCTGTACCCGGACGGCATCTTTTGCGAAGCGTGCAACGCGGTCACAAAGCATCACCGCGTAATGAGCCGCCCGTCGTATTCCTGCGATCATTGCGGCCATCACGTTCACCCGACAGCTGACACGATCTTTCACAAGTCCTCTACTCCGCTGACCACTTGGTTCCATGCGATCTACCTCATGGCGCAGACCCGTTGCGGAATCTCCGCAAAGCAAATTCAGCGCGAGACGGGCGTAACGTACAAGACAGCATGGCGCATGTTTAAGCAGATTCGTTCCATGCTTGGCGATGAAAAGAGCGGCCCGATTGGTGGATTCAACCGCAAAGTCGAAATGGATGAGACGTACTACGGTAGCGAAGCCAAGGGCACGCGAGGGCGCGGAACCACCAAGACGCCCGTTGTTGGCATGGTTCAACGGAAGGGGCAGGTTCGCGCCTTCGTCGCTGCCGATGTTAAGGCCGACACGTTGCGCGGATTCATCAAGGAACATGTGCTCCCGAAGTCCACCGTCTTTACCGATACTTTCCGCTCCTACAATGGCCTTGACGCTCGCGGATACACTCACGAAAGAATCAATCACAGTGAGGGCGTCTATGTGGTCGGCGAAATTCACACGAATACCATCGAAGGATTCTGGAGCCTCATCAAGCGCGGAATCGGTGGCGTTTATCACTCGGTTGGCCGTCACTATCTACAGACCTACCTTAACGAATACAGCTTCCGGTACAATCGGCGCTTTGATGTTCAGCCGATGTTTCTGAGCATCTTGCAACAAGTGGAAAAGCGGGATGCGGTTGTCCGTCAAACCGAAAGTATTCCTGAACCATTCTGAATCGGATTCGGTCGCCACGGCAAGACGAAGACGCGATATAATTCACGGCACTATGTACCTATATGTCGGATGGATTTGTCAGACTCCCGATTGCGGCGAGGAAATCCCCTTTAAATATCTTGGCAAAGACAAGATTCGGCACGGTACAGAATTCACTCCGCCGGGCCTTGTATTTGTGAAGTGTCGGAAATGCGGTCAGACTCACGAATACTCTGGCCAGCAGCCTCAGACGTTTCGCTATGCCAAACTGATTTCTTCGCGTCAAATACCCAACTGATTCTGCCCTTATTTTTACTCACCGCAAATTCATGTTCTTTACTTACGTCTGCCATTTCTCGCGCACTCCTGTAAGATAAGAATTGCGCGTGTATAGTTCAGTTGTTTCGGCCCCGGTGCTAGCCGGGGTTTTTATTTTTTTGCGGGACATGGAAATGCCGCTGCCCATGCCTCCAACATAAGATCAGCAGTCAGCTTGTCCGTTTTTTCGGGATGGTCTCGCATATACTTCACGGCGATGCGTCGGAACTGCGCTTGTGTTACGTGGTCTCCGGGGCAAATTGAACTTTGGGACATGAGCTGAGAAAGCCCCATTACATAGCCCCGGCAGAATCCGTCATTCCACGAGTCGTAGTTTCCGCTCGATTCACACCTGGCTAGGAAGTCATTCCCGCTGAGCCGAATATCGACATCCGATGCAGCGGGAACTTGCTGTGCGGCGCTGACGAGACAGAACAATAGAAGGCAAAACAGCGTGCGAAACGACCGTTTCATGTGAGCCCTCCAGAAATTTCCAATCGCACTTTCACGGTTAATTCGTGCATTTCCCTGAGTGCCTCAACAAAATGATGTATGCAAGAGTCATCGCCCCGCTTGCGGCTGGACGCATCCGTTGCCGTCGCAAGTCCTTCTTTACAGTTCGGGCAATGGTAGAGTACGCGATCAAACCGCTCTACAGGTACGAGGTGCCGAGCGTGGCAATGGCCGCATTCATACTCGATTCCCACAATGTCAGAAGGGCAAATAAATGTTCTCGTCTCTGCTGTCATGACACCTCGCTGCTTCAACTCTTCGGCGTGATCTTGCGGCTGGCCTTCTTTAGCGCGACCTCGAAATCCTCTGCGGTAAATACCTGCTCTTCTCCTGATTTTGCTTTCTCGCGACCGGAGTCCGTACCAGGAATGCCCCGCTTTAATTCAACTTGCTCCTGTTCCTTCCGCATGGCTATTAACTCCTCTCGGTACAGCGTCTCATAAATTTTAATAGCTGGCACAACAATCGCAATGCCGTAATTCACGCCCCGCTTGCGATCCTGCTCCACCTTGACTTCGTTGATCTTGGATTCATCGACATCCCAATGACCATGTACCAGCCCCAAGAGCGTTTCGCCGTGACCATTAGAAAAGCTAGGTCTAGTGACTCCATCTTCAGTCTTTACCTGCTGGATTAAAGTGTTTCGGGTGAAGACAGGAGACCCGCTAATACCACCAATTGAACGCGCTTCTATCAAGATCACATCGGCGAATCCATACTTAGTTTGAATCTGAGTTGGCGGCGTCATTGCGATGTTCCCATGCCGCACGATTGGCATCATGGTTTCTGTTGTATCGACTTCCGTGAAAAGGCCAGTAGAAAATACCTCATCGCCTATGCCAATGCTGCGTTCCTTGAGTTTTTCTGGAAGGCCAATTGTCTCAACTGCGATTGGAACTATATCGGCGCGGGGATTCATTCCCACTTGAACGACAGCAACATCAGCGGTTTTGTCCGTGGGGTGCAACCACCATTGATTCCCTACAATGTCCGGCATCGTAGTCACACCGCCGCCCCTTTTGTTAACCCAGAAGCAAAATCTGCAATTCGCATACTCTTCTGCTACGTGTTTCGCTGTCACAAAATAGGTCGTACGGCTTTCCTTCAATTCAGGAGACTCGCACGGAATCGAAACAAAAAAACCGCTGTTTTCATGCTCGCCATATATTCCACTCGCATCTTGGCGATGGACCTCTCCGATAAATCCGACGCACTTTAGAACCTCATCCGGCACGCGCACAGTAGGATCACACTCCACCCGGAATCTACCCTTGTGGATAGAAACCTTCGGATTCTCTAGACGTAAATAGTCTATACCTACTGTCAAGGGATAATTACCTTCCGGAATATTTCCCACGTAAGTCCTTTGCGCTCTAGATCTTGCGGGTTTCCCACAGCTTAACCCCATGATTCCGGATGTCCATAAACGAGTTCTCAAACACACACTGAAGCGCTAGGCTGGTTCGCCCCTCCGGGGCTCGTGTCCACTCTGATAGACTTTCCAGTTTCCTTCTTGTTTCATCTTTATCGGGCGAGGCGATTATGGCTATTCAGCGGGTGGGAGTGATTGGGGCGGGCACGATGGGCAACGGGATCGCCCATGTGTTTGCGCGGTGCGGGTTCAACGTGGTGCTGTGCGATGTGGAGCAGCGATTTCTGGATCGGGGGCTGGCGACGATTGCCAAGAACCTCGACCGCGAAGTTGCGAAGAGCAAGATTACGGCGGGCGACAAGGTCTCCACGCTGGAGCGGATTACGGCGGTGGTCGATCGGGCGAAGCTTGCGGATTGCGATCTGGCGATCGAGGCGGCGACGGAGAGGTTTGAGATTAAGGCGGAAATTTTCCGCGACCTGGATCGCGTGGTGAGGCCGGAGGTGATTCTGGCTTCGAATACGTCTTCGATTTCGATTACGAAGATTGGAGCGCTGACCGGGCGCGCCGACAAGGTCATTGGGATGCACTTCTTTAATCCCGTGCCGGTGATGAAACTGGTCGAAGTGATTCGGGGCCTGGCGACTTCACCGGCCACGTTTGAGACGGTGCGCGAGCTGGCGGTGAAACTGGAGAAGACCCCGGTGGAGGTGAATGACGCTCCGGGATTTGTATCGAACCGGGTGCTGATGCCGCTGCTGAATGAGGCGATGTATGCGGTGATGGAGGGCGTGGCCACGGCGCCGGCGGTGGATGAAGTGTTCAAGCTGGGGATGGCGCATCCGATGGGGCCGCTGACGCTGGCGGACTTTATTGGGCTCGATGTGTGTCTGGATATTATGCGGGTGATGCAGGAGGGGCTGGGGGATCCGAAGTACCGGCCTTGTCCGTTGCTGATCAAGATGGTGGATGCGGGCTGGCTGGGACGCAAGAGCGGGCGCGGATTTTACACGTACTCGTAGATAGGGAACTCGTGAGCTAGGGACATGACGACTGCGTGGGGTGAAATTGTTTCTAAAGGAAAGTCCGGCGGCGACGGTTTTTATTATTTGCTGGCAGCAGCGTCGGGTGCGGCGGCTGGGTGGTTGGACATCAAAGTTGGGGACTTGCTGCTGACGGCGATGGCGGTGCTGGCGGCTTGCATGCTGCTGGGATTTCTGAGCCCGCGCAGACCCTGGCGCTGGGTTGTCCTGGTCGGAGTGTTCGTGCCGGTGGTGGAGTGGCTGGCGTATTTTTTTCTTTCGGAAAAGCCGGAGCGGGCGCAGATCTACGAATCGTTTCTGGCGTTCATGCCGGGCATTGCGGGCGCGTTCGGCGGAGCGATCGGGCGTGGCGTGGTGGACAATCTGTTTGCGGGGAAGTGAGCTGGGGTGGAAAAGAAAACCCAGTGCGGCTGACGCGCGCTTATGAGGAGCGCGCAAAACGAACCTGCCAGAATCTGCAGCTCGCGCCCAATGCCAGGTTCGCCGGCACCTGTAGAGTATTACGCATTATGTGTTCGTAAACCACAGAAATCATGGGCGGAAATGTAGAACCAAGTCATCACTGGCTTACATGTGCTATAATGTAAGCCATATGGATGCCATTTTTACTGTGGTTAGTTCGAAAGGCCAAATCGTGATTCCCGCTGCGCTGCGCGAAAAGCTGGGGATCAGGACCGGGACGCGCCTGGCCGTCCGCAGCGAGGAGAATCAGTTGATCCTGCAGCCTATTACCAAGGAGTTCATTGACAGTCTTCTCGGCTGCTGCAAAGGGAAGGACTCGCTGGTTGAGGCCCGCGAGCGCGATCACCGGATCGAGAAACGATGAAGAAGTACGCGCTCGACGCCAACGCATTGCTTGATTTTCTGGACGCCAGCCCGGGAGCGCAACGCGTGCGGGCAATTCTGCACGAAACCCAGCAGCAGCGCGCCGCCGCCCTGGTCTCCGCCCTGAACTGGGGAGAGGTCTTCTACCTGCTATGGCAGAAGCGTGGCGAAGAAAAGGCGCGGCAGACGATTGCCGCCTTGTCGCGCCTCCCACTTGAGATTGTACCCGTCGATCTTGCTCAGGCCGTGAAGGCCGGCGAACTCAAGGCCGTCCACAAGATTCCGTATGTGGATTGTGTAGCGGCCGCTCTGGCCGTGCTGCAACGAGCCACCTTGGTCACTTCGGACCGCGACTTCGAAAAACTGGGACGGCAGTTTCCGGTTTTATGGATCACGCGTCCATGAATTGACGACCGCCGAATGCTAGAATCGCGGCGATGCCTAAACCATCCGCTACCGCTCGCGCTCGCAAGATCAAACTTATTCTCTTCGACGTCGACGGCGTTCTTACCGACGGCAAAATCTGGATCTTCCCCGCGCCCGGAGGCGCGCCAACTGAAGCTCAGCAAAGCGTCCTGGAAAAGCAGGGCTTCTCGCGGCCAGAGGGACAGGGCGGCTTCGGGTTCCAGAGCGCCAGCCTGATTGAAGCCAAGGGGTTCCATGCGCACGATGGGACCGCCATTTCGCTGGCGCGCCTGGCGGGAATCAAGACCGGGGTCATCACCAAGCGCATCTCGGAAACGGTTGCGCTGCGGGCGCGCGATTTGAAGATCGACCACGTTTACCAGGGCATTCAGGACAAGGCGTCGGTGTTCGCGCAGATTCTGGAAAAAGACAGGATCACCGCCGCCGAGGCAGCTTTCGTTGGCGATGATGTAATCGATCTGCCGGTGATGCGCAAATGCGGCCTGGCGATCGCGGTGAAGAACGCGCGACCCGAGGTGAAGGCTGAGGCCCACTGGACTACCTCGCACGCCGGCGGAGATGGCGCGGCTCGCGATGCGGTCGAATACATTCTGAAAGCTCAGGGTAAATGGAAGACGGCAGTCAACGGCTACATCTCAGAAAGGGGCGGCTAGAACCTCGGGGACTTAGATCTTAGCACTTGGCCTTTCCTCAAGATCAAAGATCCGAGCGTCGACTGGCCGGGAATTTCTCCTCTTGCGGATCAGCCACAGGACCACCGCCACTCCAATCCCCAGAAGAAATGCTCCGATTAGGAATCCCTTCGCGATGGGTACGCTCACAAACCCCATCACAAAGAACGCGACTGCAACCAGGATTCCAGCTGACTCCGCGTCCACCTTCATCAACCGAAACGGTCCGGGGTGGGGTTGGGGACTCCATGCCTGCATGAACTAATTATCCTCCCGATTAAGGACAAAATTCAGTGATATTGCGTAACCTGGCGAAACCCTGACTCCAGGTGCGGAACGCAGTTAATTTTGGGAGCACGGTGAGCTTGAGGGTGTGGCGCTCAAAACCCCTAAGGTTCAGCGCCTGGGCGACAACCCACCGGTTGCTCGCTTGGGGCGTGCTCGGGTTAGCAACCGGTGGGTGTTTGTTCTCCCTACTCACCCTGTTGTTTTCAGGAGCGATAACTATGAAAACCCAGCTTTGCCGGGAAAGTTTCGGCTCATCCCCGATTTTGTCGCGTTGTTTTCTAACTCGTTACCTGCCAGCAAGTTAATCGGCAGTTAGTCGGGGATGGCCGTCGTCTTCGCCGCCATCAGTTCGGCGAAGCGGGGGTCTTTGCGCAGGGCGCTGAACTCGTCGTCCTTGTAAACGTCCTTGATGTCTTTGTAGCCCTCTTCCATCGCCTTCTTCAGGTAGTGCAACGAACGGTCCGGCTCGCCCGTCTTGGCGTAGAGCTTGGCGAGAACGTAATCATAGTGGGCCCGGTCCTCGGGAGAAGGAAGCTGGGCCTGAACTCCGCCGCGCGAGGTGCGTTCGAAAATGTCGGGATCAAGCTCCACCGCCTTGGAATAGCTCTGCATGGCTTTGTCGAACTGTTTCTTGCCGAAGTAAGCCGCGCCCAGGTTGCTGTAGAAGGACGCTGCGTCACTCTTCAACGAAATCGCTTCCTGGTAATGCCGGATCGCTGCGTTGTAGTTATGCACCTCGTAATAAGAGACGCCGAGATTGTTGTAAGCGTCAGCATGTTTACGATCGGCACGGATGGCGCGCTCGAAACTCTTTCTGGCTTCTTTGTAGCGCTGCATCTGGAGTTGGCAGATCCCGATCTTGTTGAACACGGACGCGTTGCCCGGCGCGCCTCTCATGGCGGCCTGGTAGTAGTCCACTGCGTCGACATAGTTCTTATCCTCGCGCAGTTCGTCGCCACGTCTTTCGAGTTCCTCGGGCGTTGCTCCGGGAGCGGGTGGGTCGACGCGGTGCTGCGGCGGAGGGCCGACTACCAACTGTTCTGCGTTCTGAGCCTGAGATGGGAGAACGAGAAGAGCAGCGAGGAGAAGCAACACAGAGCTGATGCGGATCCAGGAAAGCATATCCACCCCCGGCCGAACGTTACGAATCTTCAGACTTTCATAGCTTTCAGCGTATGGCGCTACGTCCCTTGCAAGTTTGAGACCACGGAACCAGGCTTTCTATATTAAGGCGCTCTGTATTAGACGCTACTAATGCGGCGGCGTGCCGCTGTCACTACTCTTAGACGGAGCGGGAGTGTTATTGTCACTCTTTTGGGAGCCGCTGTCTCCCTTGAACACGCCAACAATCTTGCCGAAGAAGCTTTTCTTTTTCTTGACCTCCTCCTCTGATTGGACACCGGCGGCCGCCTGCGGGTTCCCGTTCGCGGCGGGCGGAGGCAGCGCTTGTTCGGAATTTCCGCCGAACATGCGGGAGAAGAACCCCCGCGCACCCGCGCTCTGGTCGCAGGTATCGTGAGGCTCGGTGCCAGCGATGAAGGCAATCGTGTAATCGTCGGGACAGGAGGGTGTCGCCAGGCGGTTGGTGATTTTGTCGAGCTGCACATCGACCACGCCTTCGGGCTGGGTGAAGGGCTTCACGTCCTCATACTGGGGCAGCGTAACCGCTTTCTTCATGAAATCGGCCCAGATGGGTGCCGCGGTCTGTGCCCCGCTCAGGCGAATGTCGGTGTAATCGTCGTATCCCACCCAGACGATGCAAAGCAGATTGCTGGTGTAGCCGGCGAACCAGCTGTCGTGCGAAGTGCCCGTCTTGCCCGCCGCCGGGGCCGTGAATCCGCGCGTGCGCACCCCGGCGGCGGTGCCGAAGTTCATAACTCCTTCCAGCATGTTCGTCATGACGAAGGCGATGCGCGGATCGAGCACCTGCTTCTTCTCGGTCCCGAAGTTGACTATTACGTCGCCCCTGGAGTTGCGCACGGAATTTACGAAAACGGGTGAAAGCCGCACGCCGCCGTTCGCAAAACTGGTGTAGGCGGCTGTCATGTCGACGGGCGTGGCGTCGTAGGCGCCAAGTGCCATCGCCGGTGTGGCTTTCACCGAGGCGATTCCGGCGGACCTGGCCAGATCCGCCACTTTGTCGTAGCCCACTTCTTCCGCCACTTTGACGGTCGCGTTGTTGAGCGAAAGCGCCAGCGCATAGCGCAGCGTGACGTCGCCGTGATACTCCTCTTTGTAGTTGCGCGGCTCATAGATCTGGTCGCCGTAAGAGAACGTCGAGGGCTGATCGGAAACGATGGACGCCGGAGTGATCACGGTGGTCGATCCGTCGAGCGCGGTATTCAGGGCAGCTGCGTATACAAACGGTTTGAAGATGGAGCCGGTAGGACGCTTGGCGAGCGCGTGGTTCAGTTGGCTAGCTCCGTAGTTTCGTCCGCCGACCAGCGCTTTGATTTCGCCCGTGTGAGGGTCCATGGCGATGAGCGCCACCTGCGCCTGTGGGCCGGGTGCGACGGTGGTTTCAAACTTGTTCCCGACCTTGGTCTTGTGAGTACGCATTTTCGTGACCTGATCGTCCACCAGCTTGATGCCGGTTTCGACCGCCTGCGCGGCCGCCCGTTGCAGTCCAGGATCGAGCGTGGTGTAGATGCGATACTCCTGATCGTTGACCTCGTGCTCGTTCAGTCGGCTGACGATGGTGTCGCGCACCATGTCCACAAAATACGGAGCATCGCTGGCCTCAACGTTCGGCGGGGCCAGGGTGAGCGGGGCCGCCTTGGCTTTATTGGCTTGCTCGCGCGTGATGGCGCCGGTCTCGACCATGGACTCGATCACGGTATTGCGGCGATCGAGGGCGCGGTCGGGATGGCGATAGGGCGAAAGATAGCTGGGCGCCTGGATCAATCCGGCGAGCAGCGCGGCTTCCGGCAGGGTGATGTCTTTCAGATCCTTGTTGAAATACGACCGCGAGCCTTCGGCAAAGCCGGAGATGGTGAACGACCCGCGCTGTCCCAAATCGACGCGGTTGGCGTAGAACTCGAAAATCTGTTGCTTGGAAAATTTCTGCTCCAGCTCCACCGCGATCAGCATTTCGATCAGCTTGCGTTTGAAGGTTTTCTCCGGGGTCAGGAAGAATGCGCGCGAGAGCTGCATGGTGATCGTCGAACCGCCCTGCTGATGGTGCTGATGGGTGAAGTCGATCCAGGCGGCTTCAAACAGCCTCATGAAATTGACTCCGCCGTGCTGGAAGAAGCGGCGGTCTTCGATGGCTGTCACCGCTTCCACCATGACTTTGGGGATGTCGTCGTACTTCACCAGTTGACGCTTGGAGCGTTGCTCGGCATCAAACAGCGAAGCCAGCATCTGGGGCTCGAGTTCATAGGCGGCAAGTTCTCCGGCGGAGCGGCTGCTGATGTTCGAAACCGCGCCGTCCGCGACGGTAATGGTGGCCGGTTCGGGACTGTGATACGATTCGAGTCCGGGCAGAACTTCAATCGAGCCGCCATGCAGATGATAGCTGCCCAGCGGAGATTCGCCCTCCTTTTCGGTATAGCCCGCATGACGCAGCTCCGCCGCAATTTCAGAAACGGTCAACTTCGATCCGACCCTCACCACCTTCGCGGCAGCAAAAATCTTGGCCGAACTGGCGAACACCGGACCGCGGAAGCGCTGCTCGATGATGCGGTCGTACTTTACATACCAGTAGGCAAAAAAACCGACCACCACGAGCGACACCGAGAGAAAAGCGAGCAGGGCAGCGCGCACGATGGGATCGCGGGACAGCAGGCGGCTCTTCCCTCGCTGACCACTGCTTCGAGCTGCCGGTATTTTCAGCTTAATGGCCATGCAGATAGCTGGGCATCGTCCACTAAAGCAATTCTCAGTCCGAAACTGAGTTTGGAGCTAAGGGGCGTTGCTGTCGATTCTAAATCACAGGGCGGCCGCTGCAACCATTTCGATGCGTGTCAAGGGATGGACAGGTGTGTGAGCCGGTTTCCGGCGCCGCTGCCAGTTGATCCTCAAGAATATGATTGATCCCATGAGAACTCGTGCCGTGTTTCCGCTGCGCGCGCTTTTCGGCTTGGCCCTGGCGATTGGATGGTTGTCCGTCCTGGCGACTGCCGGCGACGGTCCACAACGTTGGGTCACGACGTGGACCACAGCGAACGCGGCCAGCGACCAGCCCGAGGCGTTCTCCAATCAAACGATCCGCGAGATTGTGCATACCACGATCGGTGGCAGCACGCTTCGGATCCGGCTTTCAAATACCTTCGGCACGCGTTCGATTCGGCTGGATGCGGTCTTCGTCGGGCTGCAGAAAGAGGGAGCGGCTCTGGTTCCCGGATCGAATCATGAGATGACCTTTGGCGGAAGCCGATCCATCGCGATTCCGGAAGGCGCGGAGGTTTTGAGCGATCCAATTCCGCTTTCCGTGGGGCCGGAGCAGAATCTGGCGATCAGTCTGTTTGTGGCGGGCGAGACCGGGCCCGCCACGGTTCACGGTTCTGCGTTTCAAACCAACTACGTTTCCGGCGCCGGCAACTTCGCGGCTGGGGAAGGCGCGAATGCGTTCGCAATGGCCACAGGATCAAAGCGCACAGGATCTTGGTACTTCCTCAGCGCGGTGGAAGTGCTGGCAGCCGCCGGCGTGAAAGGCGCGGTGGTTGCGCTCGGAGACTCGATTACCGACGGCGCATCTTCCCGGCCCGATAAGAACGAGCGCTGGACCGATGTGCTGGCCAGGCGCCTGCTCGCCAGTCACAATGAGATTGCCGTGCTGAATGCGGGCATTGGCGGCAACCGCGTGCTGACCACTTCGCCTTGCTGGGGACAAAACGCGCTGGCCAGGCTGGGACGCGATGTTTTGGCCCAGGCCGGGATTGAGGCGGTGATTCTGTTCGAAGGCACCAACGACATTGGTCAGCCCGACATAACGGTCCTGGAAACCAATCCCTGTCTAAGCCGGACCCAGGTGACGGCGGATGAAATCGTCGCGGGATACAAACAGATCGTCGCTCGCACGCACGCCAGGGGCCTCAAGATTTTCGGCGCAACGATTCTCCCCTATCGGGGCCATGGCGCCTGGACCCCAACGGGTGAGGCGAAGCGCGTGGCGGTGAACCAGTGGATTCGCACTTCGGAGGCTTTCGACGGGGTCGTCGATTTTGACTCCGCCCTGCGCGACCCGGCGGCTCCCAACCGTTTGGCTCCGCAGTATGACAGCGGGGATCACTTGCATCCTGGGCCCGCGGGACATGAGGCGATGGGGAATGCGGTAGATCTGGCACTGTTTCGCTGAGATTGTTTCGCTGAGAGTGCTGTTGCCCCAGATTGTGTTAGTTTGAGAGTCTGCCGTGGGATGGCGTTTCTCCAACGGCAGTCCTGCCGGGCAACGCTGTCACTGCGGAGCAGAGAAGAACGGAGGCCAATGGCGCCAGGCGTTAATTCAGGAACTCAAGCGGAAACATCTACGAAGGCCCCACCCACATCTTATCGAGGGCCGCTGACCATTGTAACCACGCTGTTCTTCATGTGGGGCTCGCTCACCTCCCTGAACGACGTGCTGATCCCATACGCTCAACGGGTCTTTAGCCTAAGTCTTGCCAAGAGCATGCTGATTCAAACCGCTTTCTTCTTGGCTTATTTCGTCTTTTCCATACCATCATCCAAGATTATCGATTGGATCGGATACAAAAGGGCGATCGTCGTCGGCTTGTTGACCATGGTCGTGGCCTGCATTGGATTCTATCCAGCCGCAAGAATCCCTTCGTTTCCGTTCTTCCTGGCGGCCTTGATCTTGCTGGCAACCGGAATCACGATTCTCCAGGTAGCGGCGAATCCCTACGTGGCTGTCCTGGGTAGGCCGCAGACTGCGTCCAGTCGTCTCAATCTCACGCAGGCTTTCAACTCCCTCGGCACGACTGTCTTCCCTTGGGTTGGAGCTCGTGTGATTCTAGGTACGACAACCACCGCCATTGCGCAGAGCACGTCGCAGCAGGCGAATGCCATTATCCGGCTCTATGTTTATTTCTTTGCTGCGGCATTATTCCTGCTGGCTGTCGGCTTTGGCTTGTCTCACCTGCCTAGAATCGAATCCGCCGAACACCACATCGGCGAAAAGGTGAACGACTCTCTTTGGAAGCACCCGAATCTCGTCTTCGGCGCCATTGGGATCTTCGTATACGTCGGCGGCGAAGTTGCGATTGGGAGTTCCATCGCCAACTACCTGGCCCTGCCCAACATTGGTGGATTCGCGTCGAATATCGCCGACCCAGCTACCCGCTACCACGCCGCATTGGGACAGGCGGCCAGGTACATATCTGTGTATTGGCTCGGCGCCATGATTGGGAGGTTTATCGGGTCGGCAATCTTGCAGAAGGTCAAAGCCGGCAAACTGCTGGCGCTGTGCGCGGTCATGGCCGCTCTGCTGGTCAGCGTTTCGGTCCTAACCAGCGGGCATGTGGCTATGTGGTCCATCCTGGCGGTGGGCTTGTTCAACTCAGTGATGTTCCCTTGTATTTTCACCATGGGGATCGCGGAACTCGGACCGCTCACCGGAGACGGCTCCGGCATCCTGAACATGGCGATCGTGGGCGGCGCCATCATCCCATGGCTGGTCGGCAAAACTGGAGACCTCATCAACCGTGCCTACTACCCGGCCATGGTGCAAGGCGAGACGAGTTGGGGTCAAGGCATTCACTACGCACTGGTCGCGGCCACGATTTGCTATCTCTACATTTTGTTCTTCGCAGTAAGCGGATCGAAACCGAACAGCGAGCGCTACGCCAAGGCGTAGCTTTGCCGGACTAGTCACGGCGGGAGTCCCGCCGGACAATTCGATCAAGCTGGACGCGAAAGGTAAGGAATGCCTTCAGTCGCAGTACACGACGATCTGGTCATCGGAGTAGACGTTGGCGGGACCAAGGTTGCCGCCGGCCTGGTAGACGCGAGCGGGGAGATCTTATGCCACGCCCGCAATCCCATGGTTTCGAATGGCGACGCCGCCAGCGCGCTGGCCGCGGTGACCCAGGCGATCGAAACCGTATCCGGCCACGCCGTCAGTGTGGCGGGCGCGCACAATTTGATCCGCGGCATCGGAATCTGCTCTCCCGGCCCACTCGATCCGAAGACGGGAGTGGTCATCAATCCTCCCAACCTGCCATGCTGGCGGAATTTCCCGCTGGCGGCGGAACTCGCGCACGTCTATCGCGTGCGAGTCAAAGTGGATAACGACGCCAATGCCGCCGGGCTTGCCGAAACGTTGTGGGGCTCGGGACGCGGCTATCGCAATGTGTTTTATGTCACCATCGGCACGGGAATCGGCACGGCAATCGTGCTTGACGGGCACATCTATCATGGCCGCACCGGCGCCGCCGCCGAAGGCGGGCACATGAGCATCGACTACAAGGGGCCGCGCTGCGGCTGTGGCAAGCCGGGCTGCATCGAAGTTCTCGCCTCGGGCCCGGCCATTGCCCGCAGAGCGCGCGCCAAACTCGAGAATGGCCGGGCCTCCAGCCTTCTCGATCTGGCCGGAGGAAAGCTGGACCGCGTTACCAGTGAAATGGTCGGCCAAGCCGCTTCGGCAGGAGATCCGGCCGCAAGCGAGGTCTTGCAGGAAACGGTGGAACTGCTGTCGTTCTGGTTCGGCAACATCGTTGACCTGCTGGAACCGGATGTCATGATTGTGGGCGGCGGGGTTGCGTCCATGCTCAAACCGTTTTTTGGTCAAATCCGCGATCGGCTGCCCGCTTGCTGCGTGAACCAGCGCTGCCAGGAGATTCCGCTGGTCTCGGCCCGTTACGGGGAAGACGCCGGGATTGCCGGAGGCGCGGCACTCTGCTTCGATCCCGCAGAAAGCGACAACCACCCCGAACCCGCTGCCGGGCCGCTCTGAGGTTAGCTTGCGTTCCTTGCAGCACTACTATGTCACCCGACCGTTCACCTTCCAGTAAACGGCGTAACGCTCGTGAATCACCTGATAAAGCGGAACCAGGGTCAATGCCTGCGCTTGCCCGACGCCGTGAAACGTGAGCGCCTGCTTCGGATCGCGTTGCAGCCACGCGGTAGGCTTGTTCGGATCGGCAACGATGTCGATCATCTTGAAGTCGCCGGGCTTTGGCCCATAGACGCCGTACGACATTTCCTTGCTGACTGCGGCGAAGCGTCCAGCCAGCAGGAGAGGTCCGTACATTACGGCCTGAATCGTTTCATCGTCAGGCATGCTCTCGATGTGGAGGTTCATGGGCAGGCTGAGCTCAATCTTGTCGCCGGATTTCCAGACGCGATTGAGCGTGAGATAACTGCCGGGGCTGGCGAAGGCGGGGACGACCGCGCCATTGATCTTCACGCTGCCGCCGTCAACCCAGTATGGAATTCGAAGATTGATTCCAAGTTGCAGCGGGTTGTTGGCTGAGATGGTGAGGGTGGCGCTTTCTTCTTCGGGGAAGCGAGTCCGCTGGCTGATGCGGAGCCCTTTCTCCGGCCACTCCAGTTGCGAATCGATGTACAGATTCACGTAGAGCGAATCCTCGTCATGGAAGTAGATGGTATCGGTCAATTTCCCATATTCTTCCGAGCCAGTGCCGGTGCAGCACCAAAACGCATCGAGGGGCCCTCCAAAGGTTCTCCACGCACCCGAGGCGGGATCCAGGTAATACATCATCGTGCCGTCTTCGGGGTTGATCGTACCCAGTCGATGATTGAACAGGGTGCGCTCGTAGTAATCCATCAGGCGGGCATCGGGAGACCAGCCGAAAAGGTGGCGCGTCAACTTCATCATGTTGTAAGCGCAACAGCATTCTTCCGTGCTCGCGCTGAGGCCGGCGCCGAGCTTGCCCGGGTCCGTATCAAAGCCTTCATTTATGGGACCGCCGCGTCCTATGCTGGGGCCACCCGGCGCAAGGCATCGTTCACTGACGACCTCATCCCAGAAGTATTCTGCGACTTCGCGATAACGGCGCTCGCCCGTAAGTTCGTAGTAGCGAGCGGCGGCAATTACTTGTGGGATATGAGTGTTGGCGTGCAGACCTTTGAGTTCGTCGCGGTGCCCGGCGAGCGGGTCGAGGAAGAGCTTTTTGTCGAAACGGTGAGCGGCTTCCAGGTAGTATTCCTTGCCGGTAACTGCGTACAAGTTGGAAAGCACTTCGCCCATGCCTCCAAACTCAGTGCCCAGCACGCGCTGCATGTGATCGACGCTGAGAGAGCCGGTGTAACCGGAAACCCAGCCGGCCATTCTTTCGACGACGTCGAGCGCCTGCTCGTTGCCGCAGTGGACATACATGTCGAGATTGCCCGCCATGATTTTGTGAATCGTGTAAAAGGGAGCCCAGACTTCTTCGCGGTTGCGCAGCCGGTCGAAGAATTCGATTGGAAAAGCGCTCAAATATCCACCCTTTAGAGCTTCCTGGCATTTGGCGAGTTCAGCGACAACCGTGTTCGCGTTCTTCTTGAGATCCTCGTCGCCCGTGGTGGCATACATCAGAGCGCATGCAGAAAGGTAATGACCGCCAGCGTAGTGGCCTCGCAGTTCGCAATCGGGAGCTTCCCATCCACCCAGCGGCTGGGCCGGGGAAGAAATGCCCGCGTTGATCCGGAACGTGTGCAAGAGGCGATCCGTTGGCAGCGAGTGCAAATATCGCCGGTCGGCTTCCATCGCAACCTTGCACGGGCCTTCGCCGAGGCGCACCTGCTTCAAGGGGAAGGGACGTGCTCTCCACGGAACTTTCTCGCGGCTGACGGACTTGCCTTGTTTTTCCATGGTGTCGATCACCGGGTCTTGCCGTGGACTTGCGAAGGAGAATCCAGGCGCGAGGGCGGAGCCCGCCGCCACCGCGACAGTCGTCATGAAGTGCCGGCGAGAACATTGCGTAGAGTGCGTCATAAGTCCTCCAATGCCGCTGCACAGCCCCACGCCGTACCGGAGCAAGGGGCGGTGTTTGGATATTCTATGCTCCTCTTGACGCTGTTACGGCTACACGTTAAGTCGCGTCAAGAGGGAAATTTGGGTTGCCGCGGCCGAGCTTCTCGCTGAGGTGGGCGGCGATCAGTTTGCCGTGGAAACGGCCATTCTCAATGAAGATTTCGTTCGTCATCGAGCCCGCGACAATCACTCCCGCAACGTAGACGCCCGGAACGTTCGATTCCAGATTCTCGGGATCGCAGGCGGGACGCATCTGTTCGGAGGAAAGTTCGATGCCCACGCTGCGAAGGAAATCGAAGTCGGGATGGTAACCGGTGAGAGCGAATACGAAATCGTTTTTCAGACGAAGCGGACCGGACGGGGTTTGCAGCGCAACGTAATCGGCGCCAATCTCCCGCACGGCGCTGTTGAAGTGCGCGGCGATTTCGCCTGCTTTGATGCGGTTCTCAATGTCGGGACGCACCCAGTATTTGACGTGGTTGTGCATCTGCGGTCCGCGATGGGCGAGGGTGACGCGCGCGCCGTGCCGCCACAAATCCAAAGCCGCCTCGGCCGCCGAATTCTTGCCGCCGATCACAACCACGTCAGTATCAGAATAAGGATGCGGCTCGCGATAGTAATGAGTAACTTTGTCGAGGTCCTCGCCGGGGATGTTGAGTTGGTTGGCGAGATCGTAGTAGCCGGTGGCGAGCACGATCTTGCGCGCGCCGTAGTCGTGGATGGCGTTGTGCCGGTCGGTGGTGGTGACACGGAAATTACCGTCCTCGCCCGTGACCGTCTTCACCCATTCGTACTGGCGGATGTGCAAGTGAAAGTGCTCGGCGACTCGGCGGTAGTATTCGAGCGCTTCGAGCCGGGTGGGCTTGGCCAGGGAGGTGGTGAAAGGAATATCGCCAATCTCGAGCAACTCGGGCGTGGTGAAGAACACCATGTTGTTCGGATAGTGATAGATGGAATTGACGACGCATCCCTTGTCGATGATGAGAGCTTTGAAGCCGGCCTTCTGGGCCTCGATGGCGCAGGCCATGCCGGTGGGGCCGGCGCCTACGACCAGCACGTCACTCCAGGAGTCGGGCCGCGCATGGGTTTGAGTGCGGGGCAGAGTTTCCGGAATCTGTTCGACGGGCAAGAGTGTCAGGCCTCTATCGCGCGAAATGAAGACCGCTCATTTTAGCACCGTGCGCCACGAGCGCGGTGCGCCCGCTTCCCTACTTCTTCAGGCAAACCGAAACTCCATCGCGGATGGGCAAGATGGTTGTAAACAGATCTTGCGACTCGCAGATTGATTTGTTGAATTCGAGGATGGCTTTGGTTTGGGCGTCGGGGTTGGGCTTGCCGACCTTGCCCTTCCATAGAACGTTATCGGTGATAAAAAGGCCGCCGCTTTTCAGGCGCGGCAGCGCTAAACGAAAGGCGCGCGGGTAGTCGGTCTTGTCGACGTCGTTGAAAATGATGTCGTAGGTTTGCTTCTCCTCCGAAAGAATTTCGAGCGCGTCGCCGACGCGAACCGTGATGCGCCGGCTGACGCCGGCACGATCGAAGTAGCGGCGGGCCTTATCGGCGCGCTTGCGGTCGCCGTCGGTGTAGACGACGCGTCCGCCCTCGCCCACCGCGCGCGCCCACCAGATGGTGGAATAGCCGATGGCCGAGCCCATCTCAAAGATCCTCTTCGCGCCGCTGATGACCGCCAGTTGATACAGCACGCGAGCGACGGCGGGGCCGACGATGGCCACCTCGTTCTTGCTGGCGTCAGCCTCCATCTCCGCGAGAACTTCGTCGCGCGGCGGCAGCATCGCGTACAGGTAGTCTTCTACTTCAGGAACTGTAATTCCGCCCATACGCCAGCCGGCGATTGCGGGTCGATCTGTCATATTGCTCCTTTGAGCTTGCTTGCGAAGAGCCGGACGTCACCGCCCGGCTGGACAGGCGAAGCGCCCTTCGCTCCACCATATGGCTCATCACGCCATCACGCCGAACATCGGCACGCCGGGGATGAGGCCTTAAGCGCCCCGTCAGCGAGACTTCCTGTCCGCCTCTCGTCTTCTTAGAGCTTCTCGCAGCAGGGCACACACTTGGGCATGGCCCTTTTCACCACGATCGCACGCTTCGTCTTCTGCTGTGCTCCCGTACTTGTTCTTGACCCTGGGGTCAGCTCCTGCTTTAAGAAGTTTCTCAGCGGCAAGCGCATTGCCAGCGGAGGCGGCGCTCATGAGAGCCGTAAAGCCATCCACGGTCTTTGCGTTCGTATCGGCCCCAGCGTCCAATAATAATTGCACCATCTTTCCGTCCAAACACGTCTGAGATGCGTTCATTAAAGCTGTCTGGCCCTTGGCGTCCGCGGCGTTGACTGACACCCCGCGATCCAGTAGTATCCTCGCGATCCTCAGGTCGCGATACCATGCTGCCACCATCAGCGCTGTGCCTCCGCCGCTTGTGAACTCTGGGTCAGCGCCGGTCGATAGGAGTTCCTCCGCAAAATCTGAATAACCACTGCGGATAGCTTGAAAGAGCGGAGTGTCTCCGTAGTTATCCACAACATCGAGCTTTGCTCCGGAGCGAACAATCCTGCGTGCCTCCTCCAAGTTCCCTTGTCGTAAAGCTTCGACCAAAGGAACACTGCTCGGCCCCTCCTGGCATTGCAGCGGGCCGCTTGACAACAAACATAGTGACACGCTAAGCAGTAACCACCATTGCAACTGCAACTGTCCTCGGTTCATACACTTGCGCTCCTAACCTCTTTCGAAAGCAGCATACTCTCCTAAATATGTTCGCTTCGACCGTGTGCACGGAGCTTTTCTTTATTGATCACCAGCGAAACCTCTTGTTTTCTCCAGGACGCAAACGTTGACACTTGCTTTGAATTGCCAGCCATTGATCGAAGTAAATTGGAAATTAACACTCTGCGGAGTCGTTTATGAAATCGTCTTCCCCGGTTTCAGTTCCAACACCTCCACGTCCGGCACCAGCTTCTGCAAGTCGCCGGGCGTCCCCGTCAACTGCGGAAACGTACCGAAGTGCATGGGGATGACAGTTTCCGGCTGCAGCAGTTTACAAGCATAGGCGGCCTCGCGCGGCGACATGGTGAAAAGGTCGCCGATGGGCAGCATGGCAATCTTCGGCGCGTAGAGGTCGCGAATGATGGCCATGTCGCTGAAGACGTTGGTATCGCCCGCGTGGTAGAGCTTGACTCCGTTCGAGAACTCGAGCACGTAGCCGCAGGCTTCGCCGCCGTAGACGATCTGGTCGCCATCCTGAATGCCGCAGGAATGCACCGCATGAACCATGGTGATCTTCACCCCCGCGACGGTTTGCGTGCCGCCCTTGTTCATGGGCGCGATCTGTTTGACGCCTTTTTTCTGCAGCCACAAGCAGAGCTCGTAGATGCCAACCGCGATCGGATTGAGCTTCCTGCCCACATCGACCGCGTCGCCGATGTGATCGCCATGCCCGTGGGTACAGATCAGCGCGTCGGCTTTCTTCACGTTCTTTTCGCTCTCCGGGCACTTGGGGTTGCCTGCAATCCACGGATCGACATAGAGGGTCTTCCCTTCCGGCGTCTGAACGCGGAAGGTCGAGTGCCCAAGCCATGTAAGTTGGATTCCCTGAAGATTCATGAAGTCCTCCTGGAGTAGGTTGCGAAGTAGCATTTTAGCAGGCTGCTAAAAAACAAATCGGCGGGGCAGAAAGCACATCCCGGGCTCTAAAGCGCGGGCACGTTTTCAACGATTACCGGCGGGACTGAAGTCGTGCCCTTCCCTGTTCGCAGCGAAGTGGAAAGCCGTTCGGGGACGCCCGTCCCTTCACTCCTGTGTAAAATGGTGCTCGATGCCCGACCTCAAAGTGTTGCTCTCACGCGAAGCTATTGCCCGGCGGACGGCCGAATTAGGAGCGGAGATTGCCCGCGATTTTAGCGGCCAGTCGATTATCCTGGTCGGCGTTCTCAAAGGCGCGGCCATCTTCTTGAGCGATCTTGCGCGTCAGATTCCGCTCGACGCCACCTTCGACTTTATAGGGGTTTCGAGTTACGGCAACCGCCCCACAGCTAGGGAAGACCCGGCGGGCCACGCGGCGTGGGATTCGCTGGGCGAAGTCCGTTTGACCAAAGACATGGATAGCTCGATGGCCGATCGAAACGTGATCCTAGTCGAAGACATCCTCGACACGGGGTTGACGCTGAACTACATTTCGAAGCTGGTCCGGGCGCATCAACCAAGGTCGCTGTGCATCGCGGCCCTGCTGGACAAGCCTTCGCGCCGCCAGCAGCCGATCCAGGCACAATACATCGGCTTCTCTATTCCCGATGTCTACGTGGTCGGCTACGGACTCGACTATGCGGAACGTTACCGCAATCTCCCGGATATCTGCGTGCTGGAGAATTTGTAATTGGTAATTTGTAATTTGTAATTTTCAAACTTGGCGCCTTCGCTTATCAATTTACCAATTACAAATTACGAATTCCCCGGCTGCTATGATGAAGCTTATGACTAACGTCGCGCAAACTGCACGCCCTTCCGAGGTGGAACCCCTCCTGCTGGAAGTGGCCGACGTGGTCAATACCACGCTCGATCTGGAAACCACGCTGCGGCGCGTCGCGGAACTGGTACGCAAGGTCATCGACTACGAAATTTTCGCGATCCTGTTGCTCAACGAGCAGCGTCAGGAATTGTACCTCCGCTTCAATGTGGGATATCCGCCAGGTGTCGCCGACCGCCTGCGCGTGAAAGTGGGCCAGGGCATCACCGGACGCGCCGCGGAGACTCGCCAGGCAGTGCTGGTCGCCGATGCGACGCAGGACAATTTCTACGTTGAAGCCCTGCCCAACGTGCACTCGGAACTGGCCATCCCGCTGATCGTGAAGAACCGGGTGATTGGCGTGATCGACCTGGAGGCGCGCGAGAAGGGTTATTTCACCGAAGAGCACAAGCGCCTGCTGACGCTGATCGCCTCGCGCATGGCGATTGGCATCGAGAACGCGCGGCTGCACACGCGCACAACGCGCCAGGCCCGCACGCTGCTTCTGCTGAACGAGATTGCGCGCGAACTCACGTCGATTCTGAACCTGGACGAATTGCTCAAGCGCATCGCCGAGCTGCTCAACCGGCTGATCGACTACCAGATGTTCAGCATTCTTCTGGTGGACGAGACGGGAGAAAAGCTGCAGAACCGGTTCGCGCAGCGCTTCGAGGAAAGACTGCATCGGAAGCACGACATCCCGCTGGGCCGCGGAGTGGTGGGGTACGCCGCGCAGGCCCGGGAAGCAGTCCTGGTGCCTGACGTCGCCAAGAGCGACCGCTACATCGCGGTGAATCCGGAGACGCGCTCGGAGCTGGCGGTCCCGCTGATCTACCAGGGGAAAGTGATTGGAGTGCTCGACCTCGAGCACACGCGCCGCGGTTATTTCACCGAGGATCACAAGCGGACTCTGACCACACTCGCGGCGCAGCTCGCCATCGCCATTGAAAACGCGCGCTTGTACGAGGAGATTGCCCGGCAAGAGCAGCGGCTGGAGCGCGATCTGGCGCTGGCGCGCGAACTGCAGTTTCGCTTGCTGCCGCATTCGCTTCCTAAGATGAAGCATCTCGAAGTCGGGGCGAAGTTTGTTCCCGCCCGCGCCATTGGCGGCGATCTCTACGACTTCCTTCCTTACTCGTTGTCGCGCCTCGGAATCGCGATTGGAGACGTGAGCGGCAAAGGCGCGCCCGCTGCCATTTATGCCGCGCTGGTCAGCGGCATTCTGCGTTCCCATGCGCCCATTGAGCCGGGTCCGGCGGAGATGCTTTCGGCGGTGAATCTGTCGCTCGCGGAACGCAGGATTGCGGCGCAGTTTGTGTCGATCATCTACGCGGTGTGGGATGATGAGCGGCGGACGCTGCTGGTGGCGAATTCCGGCTTGCCGCGGCCCCTCTATTGCCATGACGGCAAAATTGAGATTATCGATGCGACCGGGCTGCCGCTCGGATTGTTCGACGAAGCGGATTACGACGAATTCAGTTTCAAGGCCAAGCCCGGCGACCTGTTCGTGTTCTATAGCGATGGCATTCTCGACGCGCGCAACCGGAACGGTCAATTGTTTGGGCCGGAGCGTGTGGAAGCGATCGTCGCCGCCTGCGCCACCAAATCGGCGGATTGCGTGGTGAACGAGATCTTCAAGGCGGTTGCCGAGCACGCCGCCGGTGTGGATACGTTCGACGATCAGACCGTGGTCGCCATTAAAGTGAAAGCCGGTACGGGCAAACGCAAGTGAAGCGCGTGCACCCATCGCAGGCGTTACGCCCACCCGCGTTTGAATACCATGGCGCGCCTGCGGAAGCGCGCGCCTCGGAGCTCTACTGCGAGGCGGTGCCGCTTGCAGGCCTAGCCGCGCGCCACGGAACTCCGCTGTACGTTTATTCCGCGGCGATGATTCGCGCGCGAATGGACGCCTTCGTTCACGCCTTTCATTCCATTCCGCACACGCTGTGCTATTCGGTCAAAGCCAATTCAACGCTCGGGATTCTGCGCCTGGTGGCCAGTGAGGGTGTCGGCTTCGACGTGGTTTCTGGCGGAGAACTCGAACGAGTTCTGCGCGTAAGCCGGAAGGCAACGAGTAAGCCCAAAGTTGTGTTCTCCGGCGTGGGTAAAACGGCCGCTGAGATGGAACTCGCGTTGCGCTCGGGGATATTGCTGTTCAACATTGAAAGCGCTTCGGAATTGAATCTGCTTTCGGCAACCGCGGCGCGATTGAGGAAACGCGCGGCGATAGCAGTGCGGGTCAATCCAGATGTCTCGGCGAAAACTCACCCATATATCTCGACCGGCTTGCATCGGCACAAATTCGGTGTTCCGATTTCCGAGGCGCGCACGCTCTACGCGCAGGCCGCGAAGCGGCCTTATCTGAAAGTGGCTGGAGTGAGCGTCCACATCGGGTCGCAGATTACCGATGTCGGATCCTTCCAGGAGGCGCTCGAGCGCGTGGCCGATCTGGTTCGCACACTGCGCGACGAGGGCCACGACATTCGCTATGTTGACGCTGGTGGAGGCTTGGGAATTTCGTACGATGGGGCGCAAGAGAGTTTTGAAAAACAGATTGCGGCATACGCGAGGGCAGTACTTGTTCCGTTGCGCGGGTTGAAGCTGCACTTGCTGCTCGAACCGGGACGCTCCATCGTGGGACCGGCAGGCGTATTGCTGACGTGTGTCCTCTACCGCAAAACGAACAATCACAAACGCTTTCTAATTGTCGATGCGGCGATGAACGATCTGCTGCGCCCTTCGCTGTACGGCGCGTATCACGAGATTGTTCCCTTAGCCCGGGCGACGACCCGAGAGTCGCGCGAAACCGAGATTACCGATGTGGTAGGCCCCATCTGCGAGACAGGCGACTTTTTTGCGCGTGACAGAAAACTTCCGTTGGTCAACGAAGGAGATCTGCTAGCCATTCTCGACGTAGGCGCATACGGCGCGGTGCTGGGGTCGAACTACAACACGCGCGGCCGCGCGGCGGAAGTGCTGGTGGATGGTGCGAAGGCGAGAGTGATCCGTCGGCGCGAGAGCATAGAAGACCAGATGAGGACGGAGAAGTTTTAACGCAAAGACGCCCTGCAGAATCGCTAACTTCGACTCTCCGGCCTGAAGTCGATGTTCGACATGTGACGGGCGGGAAGATGCGCCGGTCTCAGGGCTTGGCTTCCGCCACATTGCCGATGGCGCTGCCGGAAACTACCAATTCCACGCGGCGGTTTTGCTGCCGGCCTTCCGGAGTATCGTTGGATGCCACGGGCTCGCTCTTCCCAAAGCCGCTGGCCGTGATTGCGCCGGCGCCGATTCCCTGCTGCACGAGGTAGTCGCGGACGGAGTCGGCGCGTTGCTCCGAAAGCCGCCGGTTGTATTCGTCGCTCCCGATGCTGTCGGTGTGACCTTCGACCTCCAGGCGCAGGCCTTCATAGGCCAGCACAATACCCGACACCTTGGCGAGCCGTTCACGCGCGCCGGGCAGCAGTTCGAAACTTCCGCTCTTGAATAGAACATCCGACATGTTGGCGATCAGGCCGCGCGCCGTGTCGCGTGTGGCCAGAACGGAGTTGAGCTGCTGCAGGAGCCGGGCGCGCATTTCCTGCTTTTCTTTTTCTGCTTGCTCGCGAAGCTTGTCGGACTCCGCGGCAGCCTGGCGAGCTTTCTCGGTCTCGGCGGCCAACACCTGCTGCTGGGCCAGTGCCTCGGCCTTGGCTTTCTCGGCCTCCTGCTTTTGCCGCGCAGCTTCCTCGGCGGCCTTTTGCGCTTCGGCCTTGGCCGCCTCGGCCTGGGCGCGCGCGGCTTCCGCATCGGCGCGCGCCCGGGCTTGCGCTTCCGCGTCCGCTTGAGCCTTAGCGGCCCGCTCATCGGCGGCTTTCTTTTCCGCCGCGGCCTGAGCTTGCGCTTCTTCTTTTGCCTTCTGTTGCACCGCCGTAACCCGCGCTTCCTCGGCGGTCTGGGCCACTTCCCTCGCCGCCGCTTCGATCGCATTGCGAGGTTGTTTCCGGCGGTAGGCCCCTTCCACCTGCAAAAGTTGCTCTTCCGCTTTCGCCAGGATGGCCGGCGCGAACCGGTCCGCCTGCGCGATATGCGCAATGCGCACCGCGTTGCGCGCTTCAAATAGTTCCAGCGGGGTCCTTGGGTCGATGCCGAAGATCGCGTCCTGAATATGCGTATTGGCGGAAGAGTAGGTGCCGCTGCTCAGCAGTTCGTACTTGGCGGTGATCTCTTCGCCGCCCGCGCCCGCCGCCAACACGTTTTCCATCACCACCATGTTGTCGGGTTGGGTGACGGCCGAATACGGCTCGGCGGTCACGATCATGCCGAAGGTTTGAAGATCGGTAAAGGCCTTCAGGTGCGCCTTGCCATGGTCCAGGACGAGTTCCCCCAAATTCACGGCGCGGCCCTGCGGAGAAACCGCCCACGCCACATAGGTCAGATATTCGAGTCCGAACTTGGTGGCGTCTTCCATGCCTTCGAACTTGGCGTCCACTTCGATGTTGGTCTTCTTGGCTTCGACCTTCGCCTCGCCCGAGGCGCGCTGCATCAATTCCGTGCCGCGAAACTCAACCTTGACGTTTGCGCCCGGACGATAGTGGAGAGCTTTCGTGGTGCGAACGACCGGCTGCGTCTTCGCTGCAAGAGGAGCTTGGGTTTGTGGAACCGGAGCCTGCGTTGGCGAAGTGGGAGCTTGCATTTGTGGAATGGGGGCCTGCGGTTGCGGGACCGTGACTTGGATTTGCACCACGGGAGTTTGGGTTTGTGGGGCGGGAGCTGACGCTTGCGGAAGAGGAGTCTGGGTTTGCGAAACGGGAGCTTGCGTTTGCGCACTCGACAAAGAAGCGGCGAGGCAAAGCAGTAAGGCCAAATGTTTATTCACGTTATCCCCCGTAACAAGACTTCGGACCATCACTCCAGTTGGCTAAAAGTTTACGGCACTTAGGGTGTAAGTCAAAGAACGGTATGTACAGGGGTCGGATTGGACTTTAGTCACGCGAAAGCAGGGTTTCTTCCTATCCCGTTCGACGGCCGAGCGGACGCTCGCCGCTCCACCGGCGCACAGCGCAGCGTCACCGTTCTCCCCACTTGAGCTTGGTGGCGAGCACTTCGAAAAATGTTTTCTGAAAGCGCAGCAGCCGGGCCGGATGTTCCGCCTTAACGCAGCGCGCGACATCGCCGTGTCGCAACGGCATGCCGACCTGTCCATCGAGACTGAGGTAGGCTTCGTCGTCGCCGGTCTTGACGTGGATTTCGATCTCGACCGTATCGCGCACCACCACTGGACGGTGCGTCAATCCGTGGGGCGAGACGGGCGTAATCACGAAGGCGTCCACATCCGGCTTGAGGATCGGCCCGCCCGCTCCGAGAGAATACGCGGTCGAACCGGTCGGTGTCGCAACGATCAGGCCATCGGCTCTGTAACTGGAAACAAACTCCGCGTCCACGAAAAGCTCGAAGTGATTCAGGCGCGCCATGGCGCTCTTGCTCACCACCAGTTCGTTCAAAGCGGAATGAGTTGCGAGAATCTCGCCGCCTCGGACCACCGAGCAACTCAGCATGGAGCGGCTGTCGACGACGTAGTGCCCTTTCTCGATCGCGTCCAGAGCCGGATACAGATCGGCCAGTGGAACTTCGGTCATGAATCCGAGCGTACCCAGGTTGACGCCAAGGATCAGCGTTCCGGCTGTCGCAACCGCGCGCGCCGCCGAGAGCAGCGTACCGTCGCCGCCCAGCACCAGAGCCAGATCCGGCGACCGCGCCGCCAACTCGCTCCGCGCCACCACTGTGGACGCCGGGAAATAGGCGGCGCTTTCCTGGTCCACCACCACCGCGTAGTTGCGCTGCTGCAGCCATTTTTCGAGCGGAGGCAGCGCGTCGGCCAGTTCGGGACGGTCCGGCTTGGAAACAATGGCAACGGTTTTCCGGCGGCTTGAGCTTTGGCGAGGCTCGGTCATGTCTTCGGATTTCTCTGCCGATATCTCTTCTGGCTTCTCTTCGTACATCGGACTTCCGATTGTACAGAATCACTGGACGGCAGGCGGCGAAAACTCCGCGTGCAGCAGAAATTCGCGATTGCCTTCCCCGCCAAGAATTGGAGACTCGATCCATTCGGCGCGCACGCATCCGAGTTCTGCGAGCGCCGCTTCCACCCTAGCCACAGCCGCTCGCTGTGCCGATTCATCGCGCACGATTCCGCCTTTACCCACCAGTTCCCTGCCCGCTTCGAACTGCGGTTTCACCAGCACCACAATCTCAATCGGACCGGGAGTCGGAATGCGAGTCCCGCTGGCGCAAGCCGAAGCGGTCCGAATCACCGCCGGCAGCACCAGCGTGGCGGAGATGAACGAAACGTCCATAGCAATGAAGTCAACAGGCTCGCCAATGTCGCCGGGCTTGAGATAGCGGGCGTTGGTTTTCTCCAGAAGCCGCATTCGCGCATCGGTGCGCAAGCCAAAGTCCATCTGTCCATAACCCGTGTCGACGGCAATCACGCGGGCGGCGCCGTGCTGCAACATGCAGTCGCTGAAGCCTCCGGTGGAAGCGCCAATGTCGAGACAGACCTTGCCGTGGAGATCGATTCGCCAGTGCTCGAGAGCCTTCTCCAACTTAAGCCCGCCCCGGCTGACGTAGCGGAGATCCTCGCCCAGCAGCCGCAAGGCAGAGCCGGAGTCGATCGATGCGCCCGCCTTCTCGATCTTCTGCTCGTTGACCAGAACTTTCCCCGCCAGGATGAGAGCTTGCGCGCGCTCGCGCGAAGGCGTCAGCCCGCGGTCCACGAGCAACTTGTCCAGACGTGTCTTCACGGAGTATCTAAGAACCGCGTATCGAAAAAACGAATCCGCACGATGCGTCTAGCACTCGATGCAGTGCAGAATGTTGAACCGATTTATTAACAGAAGGTTACAAGATTACGTTCCCGCTTTTCCACAAACTTTTCCTCTGCGGTGTTGAAAAGTGAGGAAAGGCATCGGGTCATCGGGCGATCGGGCGATCGAAATTCAAAAGCAGAGGCAGATCAACGTGCACTTCAGATGACCCGATCACCCGATTATCCCGCAACCTCTTCGAGAAGTTTCTGGTCGATATCGAAGTTGGCATGCACGTTCTGCACGTCGTCGCAATCTTCAAGCGCTTCCATCAGGCGGATCATCTGCGCCGCATGCTGCCCTTCCAGCTTGATGTAGGTATCCGGAACCATCGCCACGCTCGAAGAAACCGGCGTAATGCCGGCCTTCTTCACCGCCTGCAGCACGTCTTCGTAGGCGTGAGGCTCGGTCAGAATTTCCCAATTCTCGCCATCGTCCATCAAATCCTCGCCGCCCACGTCGAGAATGATGTTCATCAGGTCGTCTTCCTTGGCCGCCGACTTGGGAACGATGATGTCGCCCTTCTTGTGGAACATATACGCGACGGCGCCGGCTGCGGCCATGTTGCCGTTGTTCTTCCCGAACACGTGCCGGATTTCGCTCACCGTGCGATTGCGGTTGTCCGTCGAAATTTCCACGAGCAATGCGACGCCGCCCGGGCCGTAGCCTTCCAGCACAAATTCTTCGTAGGTGAGTCCCGGCAGTTCGCCGGTGCCGCGCTGGATGGCGCGCTTAATGTTGTCGGCCGGCATGTTCTCGGACTTCGCCGCCAGGATCGCCGTCCGCAGCCGCGGATTCATGTCGGGATCGCCGCCCGACTTCGCCGCCATCGCGATTTCCTTGATGAGACGAGTGAAGATCTTGCCGCGCTTAGCGTCAAGCGCGCCCTTCTTGTGCTTGATGGTTGCCCACTTAGAATGGCCGGACATAGCGATACCTCGTCTCTAGAAATCTGGAATTGGCGCTGATTCTCGGAATTATCGGTCCGCCCGCGGAGGAAATCACAGGATCAGCCTCGACGTAAACACGTTCAGGCGAACTGAAATTATAGCATGGGAACGGCTGCCTCACTCATTCGCGTTCTGTGCGAATGAGTGGGCGGCTCGCGCGAGGGACGACCTTGCGCTTCCAAAACCGAGCCTTGGCATGGGCATGGGCATGGTTTCCCCTGAGTTCCTCTGTGTCCCCTGTGGTTCAAGCTCTTGCCTTTGGCACCCATTCGCGTTCATTGCGATGAGTGAGACACTCGTCCCAGTGTCTATCCAAACGACTCCAACACGACAAATTCTTCAAGCTTCTTCTTCGGGGTAGGTTCGGGCCATCCATCGGGGACGCCGAGCGGCGTGATGCAGACACGCTGGTAGCGTTCGGGAATGCTCAGCACCTCTCGCGTGACCGGTTCGGGAATTGCGTCGGTGACATAGACGGTTCCGTAACCGAGCGCCCGAGCCGCCAAACACAGATATCCTGCGGCCAACGGGCCGTCGTGCTGGTTGTAGGAGGGATAGGTGGATTGCGAGTCCGTCAGAACCACGACATAGACCGGCGCAGAGAAGTAACCCGCCATGGCCTTGGCTTTTGCCTCTTTGCGCGACGCCCGTTCCGCTGGCGCCAAGTCATGCCAGCCTGCTTCGGCCAATTCCAGGCACCGGGCCCGCATGCGCTCGATCTTGGCGCGATCTTTGATCACCAGGAACTTCCACGGCTGCTGATTTCCCGCCGTGGGCGGCCGCCGCGCCGCATCGAGGATGAGACGCAGGTCCTCCTCTGGGACGGGATCGGGCTTGTAGCGGCGCACCGAACACCTCTTCGCAAACAGCGTGAGAAAGTCCGCGCCGCTGTTGGCTGCGGAAGAACCATGCGCTACCGCAGTCATGCAAAGACCCCCGCCCAGACCGGCGAGGCGAATGAAATTTCTGCGTGTCTTGCCCATTGTTTCCTCCGAGTCATGAACTTGACGGCACGCTTGCGAACAGCGTCTCAATCTCCCTCGTGGTGGACAGAAGACACAGGAGACCAAGATGGGTAGACTCGATTCCCGGTGTTAGGTTAGCAAATGAAAAGGCCGCGTGCCCCATTCATTCGCCTTTCTTGCGGATGAGCGGGCGATGTGCGCCGAACGCATAGAGCGCGACGAGCGGGGACCCCATCGACATCTTTCATAATCTGTCATCCTGAGTGAAGCGAAGGACCTCTGCATTTTGCCGCGAGTTGCAGGTCAATCGCCTCGCTCAATCGTCCGCATTCAAGTCGGCCAGCAAATCGGGGACATTGCGGAACGATGACAGCGCGCCTTTGCGCGCCTCCTGCATCGCCGCGACCGTCGCGGCATTGGGGGCCTTCACTTCGAAAGGCAGGGATTTCTCGGCCGCCACGCGAGTCAGCAGAACGCGAACTGCGTCGGAAACGGAAAGCCCCATGGCGGCGAGCGCCTTAGCCGCTTTTGCCTTCGTCCGCTTGTCAATGCGAACGTGAACCATCTCTGTCGCTGCCATATCCACCCGAGATACATTTGTATCTCAGACGGATTGGGGATGGTCAAACCGGCTCGGGGCGAAGCCCACGCATCGCGTAGACCGCGACGAGCGCGGCACCCGGCTGAACCCGTCACCCGGCATTCAGCGCTGATCCTGCCGTTTCCTGTCTCAGTCCCGCGTCAGAGATGGGGAAATAAAAATCCCAGCAGAACCCATAGTCGGCGATGGATCGCACGATCGCAATCGCCATCAGAACCAATGGCTTCTGGTTGAAAGGGTATTCGACGACCCCGAATGCGAGCGCACCGGCAACCACGTTGATGATGGACCACTTAAGCACATGCGACTTCTTACCCGGAAAATGGATCAGGTGAGAGGTGTAGCCCCAGACCATGTCGGTCGCAAGCAGTGCCCCGAGACAATAGAAGGTGACGATTCCCATTCTCAACGACCAGCCCGCCGCGAAAAGGAGGCTCGCTTCCAGAAAAAACACAGAGAAATCGAACAGAAGGGCACCCTGTGCAACTACGCCCGCCTTTTCAAGATAGCAGCGATCAAGATGCCGATTCATTCCGTGCCAGAACGGTACGAGCGTAAACAGGAACGCCACGAAGGCTGGCGCTCCAGCGTAGAGTATATCGACTCTTAGATTTGCGCTGCCATTGGGATCCTTGATGAGAGTCTGAATAGACTGCGCTATTGCGAGCGCTATAACGACTGCGTAGATTTTGGCGATGCTATCAACGGACCGTTCGATAACCTGGTTTGCGCTAATGCTCATGCTTCACCATTCCTTGCGATCATTCGCTCCTCGAAATGCTTGACTAGGTCGTCTATCTCTGTGAATACAGGAATTTCTAGCTCTTTGGCGATCTGCACTTCCTTATCTGCGCCGTTTGACTGCCCCGGTAAGCGCAGCACGGCCTCACAAAGTGGAAGGAAGTGCTGATCTAGGTCAAGCCAGAACTCATACGGGCGTGGGAAGAGCATGTGCCAAAAGTGCGTGGCGTGTGGCACAAAGGGTGCAAAACCCAAATCTGCAAGACGGCTGGCCGCTAAATAGGCATTCCGAACGTTAACGGCAACGTCGCCGTTTGTATACGGCCCAGCAACGTAAACCCGAGCAATCATCATGCCTCCATTGGCTAGCAAGCCTGACTTGGACAAAGATTGCCGGTGTCCTGCATCCAAGGCTCGCTGCCTTCTATCATGCGAAATAGGGCTGGTCCACCCTTTGAACGCTGTTCACCTGCGCCACCATAACTGAGGGTGCCCGATCCTTGCGTCCTTTGCAAGAGCCTGCCCCGTTTTGCCGAAGCCCCGAGCGAACCGGAGCCCCCAGCGCGCCCGCTTTTGGCGCGACGGGGTGGGGGAAGCCGAGGGGGGGGGTCGAAGGGGTGGCCGGCGACGCCGCCGATACAACCTTTGTGCCGTCCGCAATGTGAACCGTTCAACTCCCGCCCTTCGCAAAGTGCGCGAGGACGGAGCATCCACAGCGTTGACGACGCCAGAGAGACCAAAAACGTGGGCCACAAGCCCCTTGAAAGGGCGTGGGCACAACCTGAAAATCAACCAATCACTTGACACCATGCTCTATAATAAGAGTTAGCTACAGTCCAATGAGGTTGTAGCCGTAATCGACCTAAGTTCTTTGAAATCTAGACTTTGAGCGACTTAGTAAGTCCAACCCGCTGATTCTAAAGGCTAAGCCCCTGGAAGTAAGCCAATAACTCCTTTGTTATCTATACTTTGTAAGTTAAATCCTTTAGAGTCAAAGACCTGGCGGAAAATTCCCCCTAACCCAATGATTTTAATAGACCAGGGGGGAGGGGGGTACCCCCCACAGTACCAACTGGTAACTAAGGTCAGAACTAGGGATTTGCATCCAGGCAGGCGCGCCATGAGGTACCCTAAGTTAGGAATCTCCATGGCCGCGAAAGCTCTCGACCGCCAACTCACCGAACTCGAAGCCAGCCGCTATCGCTTCGGCCGCGACGAAGCCGCTCGCGTAGTGAAGCTGATGAATCGGCTCGACGCCGCGCGCTTCCCTGATCCCGCTTCGCTGATCCGCTTCCACGAAGCGTTACTTTTCCTGCGCGCCTTTCCTCAAGCGCCAGCCGTGGTTCGCGCCACCGAGCGCATTCTGAATCGTTTCCACAAGAGAGTGGAAGCATTCCGCGAATCGCGCACCGACATGGACGCCTTCGAGCCCATCGAAGTTTCTGGCATCGTCGGAACGCAGATGGAAGACACGCTGAGCTTCGATGTTGCAAGTTGGCTCATCAAGCGCATGCCCAACAAAGTCGAAATCGCCTGGGAAAACTACGAACCCGGACGCGAGTTAGGCACGACCGGCCCGCGATTTATCCCCTTGCTCGAAGACGACGCGTATGTCGAGGCCGACACGCCTTGGCGCCGATGGCTGGAAACCGCCTCAGGCAAGAAGGGTTCCGATCCTGCATGGCTGCTGCAACGCTTCGCCGATCTACCGCTCGCGCCGATCGAGAAAGCCGAGCTCTACGAATCCTTGCGCGTGCCCTTGCGTTGGAATCTCGACAACTCCATCATCACGCGCACGCGAAACTGGAAGCCGGTTCCGAGCGTCTTTTACCACAGCGAACCGCTAATCAGCCGCAGCCAGGTGTCGCTGGCCGACGAGTTGGCGAGGCCTCCGGTGCAACTGAAGAAGCTCTCGCGCAAGCAAGGCGGCGAGATCATGGAGATGATTCGCGAGGTCATGCTGGTGCGCTACCGCGAGCTTTACGGCACGACGCTGGGCGATCCGCGGTCGGTGGTGCGAGCCGATGTCGGACGCGGCGTGACAATCTATCTCTGGAATCTGCCGCCAGATCGCCGTCTGCCGCTGCGCGCTTATGTCGCGGGATTGACGCTGAAGAATGGAGTGCCGATTAACTACATCGAAGCCATCGGACTCTGCGAGTGGATGGAAGTCGGTTTCAACACCTTCTACACTTTCCGCGGCGGCGAAGCGGGATGGATCTATGCGCAAGTGCTGCGCTCGCTGTGTCACCTGATGGGAACAACGTGCGTCTCCGTCTATCCGTATCAACTGGGCCATGACAACGAGGAGGCGATCGAATCGGGCGCGTTCTGGTTCTACCGCAAGCTCGGCTTCCGGCCGGGACGCGCGCATCTTCAAATATTGGCGGAACGCGAAGAGCAGAAAATCGCCGTCGATTCGAAATACCGCACTCCTGCGCGCACGCTGAAGCGGCTGGCGGCGGGGCACGTCTTCTATGAGCTGCCGGGAAGCGAAGTAGGCGCGTGGGACCGATTTTCAACCCGCAACATCGGATTGCGCGTCAACCGGCGTATGGCGCGCGATTTTGGCGGAGACGCCAGCCTCATGCGCGAGCGAGCAAGACGCGCGCTGGAGCGAGGGCTTGGAGTGAGGACATCATCGTGGTCGCCGCTAGAGAAGGCCGCCTTCGAGGATTTTGCGTTCGTGCTAGCCGATATTCCGGAATTGCGCGCGTGGACACGAGAAGAAAAAGAAGACCTCGTCCGGATCATCCGCGCCAAGGCCAAACCGGATGAAATGCTCTACCTGCATCTTACGCAGAGGCATGGGCGGATTCGGAAGGCGTTGCTGACGCTCGGATCGTAATGAATGGAATGGCCATCCCGATTCCATACGTAGTTAGCGCGGAATTAGGCCCGCCCTGCGAACTCCCGCGTCTCTGTGGACACCTTGACGGTTTCTCCTTCTTTAATGAAGAGGGGAACGCGAATCTCGATGCCGGTCTCAAGCTTCGCCAGCTTGGTCACGCTGCCGCTGGAGGTGTCGCCGCGGACACCGGGTTCCGTGTAAGTGACACTCAACTCCACATGGGGTGGCAGCTGCAGGCCGATGGGGTTGCCGTTGTACCTATGCAACTGGATGATGACGCCTTCCACGATAAAGTCCACAGCGTCCCCCATCATCTCGCCGGAAAGGGTTAGGGTCTCGAAACTCTCCTGGTCCATGAAGTAGAAACCACTTGCGTCCCTATAAAGATAGGATGCCGGGACCGTCTCGAGGTCCGGTTCCTTGAATCTGTCACTGGCCTTGAATGTCTTGTCAAAGACCGCGCGTGTAAGAAGGTTACGCATCTTCAGGCGGACCAAGGTCTGTCCGCCGCGGGCTGTAGGGGTGGACACCTCCGCTTCCAGGCAGACGAATGGCGTGTTTTCAAACTCGAAAAACATTTTGCGCTTCACGTCGATGGCGTCGATCAGTGCGGCCATGATTTCCTCTAAGACAGGACTCGCGACTAATTGCTTCTAATATATCGAGAAACAGGGGGCGGACGGGTTCAAGATAATTGTCACAGCCACCGCGATTTCACACGTTTCCGGTTCGACGCGCCCGATACGCATACACCACCGCCAGCAGCGGAGGCGCAAGCAGAAATCCCCAGAACGGGATCACCGTCACGTGCCCCGTAGATTGTGCGTTGAGAATTGCAGTTCAATAAGCGGTCGGCCAGATTCACGTCCTGACTCCAAAGTGACCCGGTCCCCAGCAGGATCCCTCCGTCGGCACAAGTCAGCGACGGCGCTTGAACCGCTACCGTCCGCCAGTGTATGATTCGAGGCTGTAACGCAGAGGCACACGGGTTTCCCCGCAACGGTCCCCTCATCAATTGTAAGCGATTGTGGGCGCGGCAGTTGCGGCTCGAGACCGCGAGGCTTTTCGACTGCGGAGAAGCGCTCTCTGATCGTTAATGGATTGCGGAAGTGGTGGAACTGGCAGACACACCATCTTGAGGGGGTGGCGCCGAAAGGCGTGGGGGTTCAAATCCCCCCTTCCGCACCACGATGTAGACGAAGCTCTCTCACTTCTTCTGAAGTCCCTGGCATGGGTGCGCGAACTCGCCAAATCCTACACCGCGCCATTCGGGACGACACTGCTCAAATCGAAGGGGCTACTCGGAGTGAACGTGTCCTTATTGATTTCCATGGGTGACGGATGAAGCGTGAACATTTCGTCGAGGTAGTGGAGGAGGCGCTCGACTCGCTCCCACAAGAATTTCGCAGTCGCATTCGCAACGTCGCTGTTCTGGTCGAGGATGTGCCGCCGAACCAGCCATCAAGGCAGCCGGGGCAGCCAAGGCGGCTGCTTCTGGGTGTCTTCCATGGCGTGCCCACGACCAAGAAAAGCATATTCGACCTACCGACAGGGCCCGATCACGTCGTGCTTTATCAGAAGAATATTGAAGCGGTCTGCTCCAGCGAGGCCGAAGTCCGCGAACAAATCCGCCTTACGGTCATCCATGAACTGGGCCACTATTTCGGGATGGATGAGGAGCAACTGAAGGATGTTTAGCTAAGAAATGGCTGGGCGAGACCCAGTGGTAACAATCGGAATCATCCAGCAGCCCGACGGCCGAGCGCCAGACCAAGCGTCCTCCCGACCAGAGAATATTCACGGCGACCGCTTACTTCAGGTAAGCGCGCACGAGACTGATCAGATCTTCGGTCAATTCTTCGTTCGATTCTATCCCGCGATTCGGATGCGTAATGTGCAACCGGATGTGGTCTTCCAAAATCTCCGCCATCAGGCTGTTGACGCCGCCGCGAATCGCCGCCAGGAGCATTAGGATGTCGGCGCACTCGTCACCCTCAGTCACCGCGCGCTCGACGGCGGTAATCTGCCCGCTCATGCGTTTGATCCGGGAAAGCAGCTTCTGTTTTTCTTTCGAGATTGCCGGGAGTTTGTCTTTCATAAAGTTTCTTTATAACTTTTTGAATTTTCCCGCACTTTTCTCTTGACAGGTACCCTAGGGGGGTATGATATACAATTCCTAGCGGGAACGCCAGACCTCCCGTTAAGACTACCAAAAGGATGTATGAAAACAAGCAGTGGGTATGAGCCTCCGAGAACGTTCGGCGGCCTTCCGGTTTAGAAGCAACGCTCGGGTGTCCCGATAAGCCTCTGTATCCCGCCTGTCGCCTCACCTCTGCTTCTTCTGACTGACAACTGAAGAACGCGAGGGATCGAGGCCCGTGCCGCGAGGCACACTTCTTCCTTCCGCAAAATCGAAACCGCGAACTGCGGCACGTCCTACTCAGCCGCGATAGAGCTGCGCCGAACAAGAGTGTCGCCGTCCGCTTGACGGGGTACCCCGTGCATTGGCTTTTCACGTTTTGGATTTTCGTTGCTCTGATTCCATGCTTGGGAGCACTCGTTGGCATCCTGGTTCATCGGCTGCGCGGAGCTTCCAAGCTTGCACCTTTAGCGACGCAAAGCCGGAACAAGGCTCAGGCTGAAAGTAAACGGTAGAGGGAAAGGAGGAAACAGACAATGTGCGCAACTGTGCTTGCTCCACTAGTAACGATGACGACGCCGTTCGTGGTTGCGGCCCGGTACCAGGACTCCGCTCTCAGACGCGTGGAACCGACCGGAGATCGCAAGCAGCCGTTGAAAAGGAAATGGGTCGTAATCACCGACGAACATGGCAACCGGAGGCTGCGGATGCGCTGGACTGTCGCACGGGTCGTTCTTCCTGCCACGGTTCGTAAAGCGGCGCAGCCACGGGTCGAACCTGCGGTGGGCCGGGAGTGTGAGCCAAACCCCGACCCAAAGGCGCTGGTAGCGATTTCATAATTCGTCTTCATTGGTCGTCGAGGCAAGGCACGTGAATATTCTTTCCAAGCTCTATTACCGGTACAAGAAGATCCTGAAGACGATCAGGCTGTACCTCATCATCGCCGGTCCCGGCATCATCGTCATGGTTGCCGATAACGACGCCGGAGGCATTACCACCTACACGGCGACCGGTGCGCAGTATAGCTTCCATCTGATCTGGTTCCTGATCCTGTTGGGGCCCGTAGCTTATTACGTCCAGGAGATGACCGTACGGCTCGGGGCAGTTACCAAACGCGGTCATGCCGAGGCCATCTTTCATTCCTTCGGCGCTTTCTGGGGCTGGTTCTCGCTTCTGGATCTGGTGTTCCTGGACTGGCTGACCATGATCACGGAGTTCATCGGCATGACGGCGGCCATGAGCATTTTCGGCGTGCCGCCAATCGTGACCGTGATCATCAGTTGGATCGTCATGGGAACCATGGTTCTACAGGGGCGCAACTGGACTTGGGAAAAGGTCGCGCTCGTATTCTGCGGCTTGAATCTGATCTACATTCCGGCGGCCATAATGATCAACCCTCCGGTTGACAAGATTCTGCACGGCTTCATCCCGCACTTGCCGCCGGGAGGATTTACGAATGCCCTGTTTTTCCTGCTCATGGCCAACATCGGTACGACCATTGCTCCCTGGATGATTTTCTTCCAGCAGAGCGCGGTAGTGGACAAGGGCATGCAGGAAAAAGACATGCTGTGGGGCAAGATCGACACCGCCGTAGGTTCATTCTTGACGGTGGTTGTAGCCATAGGCTGCATTGTCCTGACGGCCACGCTGCTTCCCGGCCAGATGATCAACGACGCCGCCGAAGCGGCTCGCCGCTTCATGCCGATCAACCGTCACGTGGGGGCTCTCCTCGCGATCGGCCTGTTCGATGCTGGTTTCCTGGGCGCAATCTGCATTTCGCTCGCGAGTTCCTGGGCCTTCGGTGAGGTTTTCGGATGGGCGCACTCCTTGAACCACAAGGTGAAGGAAGCGTCCTGGTTCTATGCCTACTACTTCTTCGACTTGTTGCTGGCAGGAACGGTTGTCTTGATTCCGCGTGCGCCGTTGGTGCTCATTACCCTGTTCGTTCAGGTAATCGCGGTAACGCTGCTGCCGGCGGCTTTGGTCTTTCTCATTCTGCTCCTCAATAACGAGGAGACCATGGGTCAGTACAAGAACACTCTGTTTCAGAACGTCGCCAACATCGGAATCGTCGTAGTGATCATCGTCATTTCCACTCTGTATGGGATCAGCGCGATTTTCCCGAAGATTCTCGGTGGTTAAGGAATTGCCTGGAGAAGAACAATGATTTTTAGCTTCTTTCGCAACACGGCCGGAGCGGTCAGGGAAATCAACCAAAAGTACGCGAAGCCACATATCGAGATGACGCGCGCCGTCCGGTTCTCTCTCGGTGCGCTCCGGTTCTATTTGTTGCTCCTGGTCGGAATCATGATCTACAAGTTCATCACTTTGTTGCACTAGATCGAGGTGTCTCATGAACGGAACAACGACCGTCAAGAACTCCGTGGAAGAGATCTTCTTCCTCACCGATCTCTTGGGAGCGCGCGCTTACTTCAATGACCGGAAGGTCGGCAAACTGAAAGATATGATCGCGCTCGACCAAGGCAAGGTGGCGGAAGTCACGCATTTCCAGATTGCTCGTCCGTTCGGCGAAGCGCCTTTGCTGGTTCCGTTTGCAAAAGTGCGCTCCTTCAGTCCCCGCGAGATCATCGTGAACAACGGCGATCCCGGCACCTACGTGCGTGAGCTGCGTCCGGAAGAAGTTCCGCTGCGGGACTACCTGATCGACAAGAAGGTGCTGGACACGGAGGACCGAGAGGTCGAAGTTGTCTACGACATTCGGTTGGTCCGGACCAACGGCAATCTCTATGTCAGCGACGTCGATATCAGCCGCTACGGCTTGCTGCGCCAAATCGGTTTTCGAAGTCTCGCCGACTATTTTTACAAACGAGCGGATGAAGCGAAGAAGAAGCTAATTCCCTGGTCCTATGTTCAATCCCTTTCACCGCAGTTGGGTGCACTCCAGGGGAACGTAAAGTTGAACATCGTGAAAGAAGAGCTTTCTGAAATCCACCCGGCGGACCTGGCAGACATCGTGGAGAAGTTGGACAGTGGCCAGCGGGTGACCATTCTTGAGGGCCTCGATACCGAACACGCTTCCGACACGCTGGAAGAGATTGACCCGGCCGTGCAACGTGACATCGTGTTCTCTCTCCGGAAAGAACGGGTGGCACAACTGATCGGCGAGATGACCTCCGGGCAGGCGGCCGACATCCTGGCGGTTCTGCCGGCCACCGAGAAAAGGGCGATCCTCGGGCTGCTGGAACCGGCAAAGGTCGCGAAGATTGAAGAAATCCTGGAGAAGCATGAAACCAATATTTTGGATTTCACTACCAGCAAGTTCATCAAGTGTCCGCCCGACATGACCGTGCAGCGAGCCCGCAGGAAATTCCGGGAAATGGCTCGATCCATGGACGTGGTCATGTACTTCTACGTCGTGAATGAGACGGACAAGCTCCTTGGGGTAATCGACATCAAGGAATTGTTTATGGCTGAGGATGATGCGTTGCTGAGTAATTTGATGGTCGAAAACGTCATCAGCCTCAACCCGCAGAGCACTATGAAGCAGGCGGCGGATGCGTTCATCCGCTATGGCTTCCGGGCTCTTCCCGTCACCGATGAAAAAGACATTATTCTGGGGGTTGTTCCGTATCGTGACGTTATGAATCTGAAGCATCGCATGCTCGACTAGACGAGAGCATGGCTGAGTCGCTTTACATTAACCATAGTTAACTGTTTGTGATACGCTAACGTTAATCACCGAGGTTGGGGCCCGAATCGTGTGGGTGTGGGGACGAAGAAGCTGGCGCAAATATGGTCTAGCCCCGGGGAAGTGGCGTTCCAACTTGGATCGCAACTGTAACGTTCTTTTAACCGAATAGGCGGAGACTGATAGATTGGGACGTGGGCAAGAATGGGGAAACGGAATTGCAAATCGATACGCTGGACGGCAAGGGCGCTGGCCGTCTTGTGGCTGATGGTTGCCGCGACATGGATGATCCCGGCGTACGCGCAGCAGCCTGATGCGCCTCCGCCAAGTGGCGGCACTCCCGCGGCAAGTGCGGACGATCCGTCCAGGCCGCCCGGCGATGCCGATCCCGAAGCGATGCTCCCGCATTTCAAGGACTCGCGGTTTTGGCTCTCCGGGCAGGCGAACTTCATCTTCCAAACTCATCCCGGCTTTCACGCCGACTACAGCGGGCCGAACAGCCTGAGTCCCGACTACTCGAAAGCCACTTCGCGCGTCATGACGCTCTACACCGGCGTGCGGATCAACGACTCCACCGAGTTTCTGGTGGACATCGAAGAAGCTGGCGGCTCGGCGCTCAGCACCGGCCTGGGCCTGGCCGGGAATACGGACCTGGACATCGTGCGCAATCCGCTGTTGAGCAAATTACCGTACCTGGGGCGCGGCATGATCCACAAAGTGTTCGCGCTGAGCAAGGATAAGATCGAGAACCAGCGTAGTTTTCTGTCTTTGTTCGATGAGTTGCCGCGCCGCCGCCTGGAGATTCGCATCGGCAAGTTCAGCCTGCCGGATTTTTTTGATATGAACTCGGTAGGCTCCGATACTCATTTTCAATTCGACAACTGGTCGTTGGACAACGATGGCGCATGGGACTATGCCGCCGATACGCGCGGCTATACCGTGGGCTTAGTGGCGGATTACGAGGATCGCAACTGGGGTTTCCGCTTCGCCGAAGGGCTCATGCCGAAGGTCGCGAACGGAATCGATCTGGTGTGGCGACCGTGGCAAGTTCACGCCGAAAACTGGGAATACGAACTGCGCCGTGGCGTCATCCCGAAGAAGTCCGGCGTCGTCCGCCTGCTCGCGTACACGAACTACGCCAACATGGGCATCTACCGCGATGCAGTGGCTCAGTTTAAAGAAGGCTTGGTCCCGATCCCGGAAATCACCAACCACCCATGGCACATCACCCGCAAATATGGCTTCGGCGTCAACCTGGAACAGAATCTCACCCGGAATCTCACGGCGTTTGCCCGCTGGGGATGGGACAACGGAAGAACCGAGTCATTTGCCTATACTGAAATTGATTCGACCTTCGCCGAGGGCGTTGGAGTGAACGGCGCGAAATGGCATCGCAAGCAAGACCGTGCCGGCATTGCCTTCGTGTCGAACGGGATCAAGAAAGATCACCAGGTGTATCTGGCCGATGGCGGGCTCGGGTTCCTGCTGGGCGATGGCGGGCTGAACTACGGGCGGGAGAATATCGTCGAATCGTTTTACACGATGCACATTTGGCGCGGAATCTATCTTGCTCCCGGAGTGCAGCACATCAACAATCCCGGCTACAACCGCGACCGCGGGCCAGTGGTCGTGCCCTTGTTCCGCGCCCATGTGGAATTCTAGCGGCACTTGTGGGTCAGCACTGTTTTTCGTCCACCAGGTGAGCTCTGATTTGCCTGCCGCGCGGCGTTCTGAGCGCGAGGTTCTTGCCCTTGAGCACAAACTCGACATCTTTGTCCGTTGCGATCCCCAAATCTCAGCCGCCCGATGGAGTAGGTCTCGGCAGCGAAAAACCCAATCAACTGCTGCGACGTCGAGCTTGGAGTATAGTGATCGGAACAATGACCGCCTTTCAACGATCCCTTTCCCTGTTGACTTTGTGGCTGGCGGCGAGTCTCGCTCATGCCGGTTCCTACCAATACTTTCGCATCGGAAACAGGAACGACATCCAGACCAGGCCCACTCCCGGCATTGCCATGATGGGGGGTGGCAGCGATCTGGACGAAGTGTTTCGCTGGCTTTGTCAAAAGGGTGACGGCGGCGATTTCCTGATCCTGCGTGCGAGCGGCGACGACGACTACAACTCCTACGTCAACGGATTGTGCAAGCTGAACTCGGTGGCAACGCTCATTCTTCCCGATCGTCAGGCCGCGCAGGATCCAGCGGTGGCGGAGATTATTCGCCAGGCGGAAGTGCTATTCATTGCTGGCGGCGATCAGGCCGACTACATCCGCGGCTGGAAAGGTACTCCGGTCCAAGAAGCGATCAATGCGAATATCGCCACCGGCAAGCCAATCGGCGGAACCAGCGCCGGCCTCGCCGTGCTGGGTGAATTTGTCTACGGCGATCTTGAAGACAAGCCCGACGACAACGCCCTCGCTTCCACAGATGTTTTGCCCAATCCTTACTTCGAGCGGGTAACGCTGATTCGAGGATTTCTAAAGATTCCACACCTGGAGAACCTGCTGACCGATTCGCACTTCGCGAAGCGCGACCGCATGGGCCGCACTTTGGGTTTTCTCGCCCGCATCATGCAAGATGGATGGTCCAAAACTCCTCGTGAAGCTGCAATTGACGAGAAATCGGCGGTGTTGGTCGAGCCGGATGGAAAAGGAACCGTAGTGGGGAACGGGAAAGGCGCATACTTTCTCCGACCCACGCGCCAGCCCGACGTTTGCAGGAATGGGCAGCCTCTTACATTCCGGGAGATCAGCGTCTATCGAGTTCCCGCGGGCGGACACTTTGATCTCGCGTCGTGGACCGGCGATGGCGGAATTGCCTACTCTCTCTCGGTGGAGAAGGGAAAGATCGAGAGCGCGCGAGCGGACAAGGCGGTTTATTGAAGCTGAAAGATTGTCGTGGTCTTGCAATCCTGCCGCCAAGAATCGCCAAACGGTGTGTTGAACCACATTGAAAGTGTCCCCATGAAACCACAATAGAAATGTCCCCTTTTAGAGTTCCTGTGGCGAGGAGGAACTCAGATTGGGGAGAACGGGATTGAGCAGGAAAGAGTTGAGACGGGTA